>Ga0118677_10001183_pt1 | contig 56120 bp, 36 predicted proteins | sample AliMusrvi5mmetaG_FD_86154 | JGI IMG/M metagenome (GOLD analysis project Ga0118677, IMG submission 86154)
AAGTGAAAGTATATTTATGGATTATATTGCCTTAGGAACAAATTTAAATAAATCTTGTTTGGGCCAGTTTTTAACACTTTTCTCGATCTTTCCCATCATATAATTGACATAGGCAGGCAGTCGTGGTCCTTTCCAACTACTTGTATTAATGATAACAACCCACGAATAACCATTACTTTGACGTTTCATAATTGCTGAAGTTCCAGCCATACTTCCTGTTCGGATCCAATCGCCATTGTCTTTTACTGTTTTCCAACCTAGAGGTCCTTTAAAATCCTTATTTACTACCATTTGATTAATAAGGTTTTGAGGTATCATATCAGGGAAACTGCTGAAACCATCAATCATTGCCATCAGTTTAGCCAATTCCATCGAAGAGGCTATCCAGCCACCAGCAGAACTTAGCAATTCAATTGGATTACCACCATAAGGTTTTGGAACCATTGTTCCTGAACCATCAAATGAGGGAATCATAGGACTTGCCTCTGCTTCGTAATATTTTACTTCATTAAACCGTCGGTCAGAAAGGTAACTCCTTCCAATATGCATATCAGTTATTCCTACGGGTTTTAATACATCATTAACCACAAAATCTTCATACGATTTACCAGAAACTGCAGAAATTACTTTACCTAAGAACATATAACCCATATTCGAATAAGATGAACGTGTTCCCGGGTCAAAATGCAGGCGTCTGGATGCAACAAACCTGCAATAGGAATCCATTGTTGCAGTGCCTTTTTCCCCTGTCCGTTCAAGAACCACCAGGGAATTAAATGCCGGGTCACCATAGCTTAAAGACCAGCCACCTGCATGAGCCAAAAGATGGCGAACGGTAATATTATAGAGACGTTTATCAGCAACTTTATTGAAAACAGGATCTTTTAAAATTGCATTTGGTCCAAATACTTTTGAATCAAGTGAAATAGCCTTCTTTTCGACAAGTTTCATGATTGCAACAGCTGTAATTAGCTTACTGACACTGGCTATTCGGAATAAATTACCTGGTGTAACCTGCTGCCTGGCTTGAATATCAGCATAGCCAAAACCATGGGCATAAACCAACTTTCCATCTTTTACAATCGACATAGTTAAGCCAGCCAAATTCCATTGCTGTAGAAATTTATTTGCCTCTTTTTCTATAAACTTATTACCTGAAAACTCCGACAAATCGTTTGTAATCCGGAAATTGAGCCCTTTTGTATCTAGCTCAACTGAATGTTTGTGAAGTTCACTTGGATCAAAATGAGCAGTGCATTTGGAAATAATTAATAATAATATTAATGAATTCCTGAATAAATTAATAGTGCAGATATGTGTCTTGATGAAATTCAGCATTGTAAACTCCCAATTATTTCGTTAACTGACTGAATTTTATGTCGTTCCATATACGTAGCAATGCCATCAATGATTTGTACAGGTATGGTTGGATCAATAAAGATAGCTGTGCCAACCTGAACTGCTGATGCACCGGCTATCATAAATTCAATAGCATCAGTAGCATTCATGATCCCCCCCATTCCAATAACTGGTATTTTCACTGCATTATAAACCTGCCAGACCATGCGAAGTGCTATTGGTTTAATTGCCGGACCCGATAAACCTCCGGTGATGGTGGATAATACAGGTTTTCGTGTTTCAGCGTTTATTGCCATAGCCAATAAAGTATTAATTAGTGACACACTATCTGCTCCTTGTCCTTCAACAGCTTTGGCAATTTCAGCAATGTTGGTAACATTGGGTGATAGCTTTACAATCAGAGTTTTGCTATATGCCTTCCTGACAGCTTTTACAACAGCTTCTGCAGAGGCACAACTGATTCCAAATGCCATTCCACCTTCTTTGACATTCGGGCAACTGATATTCAATTCAATCGCGGGAATTTTATCCAGTTCATTCAACCGTTCAGTTAGTGTAACGTATTCATCAATAGTTGAACCATTTACATTAACAATGACATGAGTATTAAGATCTTTAATATGCGGATAAATATTACTAATGAAATTATCTACACCCTTGTTTTGAAGACCAACAGCATTTAACATTCCAGATGGTGTTTCAGCCATTCGGGGATAAGCATTTCCTTCACGGTGTTTTAAGGTAGTCCCTTTTACAAAGAGGCCACCAAGAAGAGACAGATCCATAAAATCTGCAATCTCTTCACCAAAACCACAAGTGCCGGATGCTGTCAAAACCGGATTTTTTAACACCAGATCATGTATTTTTATTTCTAAATTCACCATTTCAGATCGTTTACATTAAATACGGGTCCATCAGTACAAACACATTTGTGACCTGTTTTGGTATCTTCAACACAGCACAAACAAACGCCAAATCCACAAGCCATCATATTTTCGAGTGAAACTTCACAGAAAATATTCTTTTCAACTGCTTTTCGCCCAATTGCCTTCATCATCAAATCCGGACCACAGCAATAGATTTTATCAAATTGATTTAGCTGAGTGGTAAAAATAGAATGATTGGTTACATACCCCTTTTCACCCAAAGAACCATCTTCAGTCGTAAAGTAATAATTTCCATAATCAAGATATTCAGTCACATCTATGTGATCAGAAGCAGACCTTGCTCCAATTAGTACATTAACATTTGAAGGATCTAAACCACATAACTTAGCCAGAAACAACATTGGTGCAACTCCACTGCCGCCACCAATCAATAAAACTCGGTCTGATTTATCAGGTAAAGTGAATGATTTCCCAAGCGGAAATATAGCATTGATTGTTTTCCCTGTAATTTCCTCTGTCAGTTTCTTAGAACCTCTACCTAGAATTTTAACCAATAATTTTATTGTTTGTTGGTCGTAATCTGCATCCAGTATTGAAAATGGTCGTCGCAGAAATATATCCGAAGCATCCTTGATTTCAACATTAATAAACTGGCCTGGGAAAATATCAGTAAATGGATGGGGGGATTGTAGTAATAATTGGAAATTATCTTTATTAAGTTGCTTATTTTCAATCAATAGAAAGTTAGTTACCGTCTTTTTCATGCACTTCAATTTGACGGCAAATATAATCTAATATTCTTATCGGGAAGGATTATAGACCTTAAAAGTTTGGTCATTAAAGAAAACAATCAGTCGTTCAATTGGCTTTTCAGAACTAAAAAATTGATTCTGAAGCTCATTCTGGTTTATGGTTTTTTCTTCCACCGGAGGAATTCTGGTTTCAATTGGTTTCGATATTTCGATTGGCCTTGTAGATTCAAAGCTTGGCTTTTCCTCTGCTTTTTCAGTTTTCTGCTCAGAAGGAGTGTCAGGTATAGTTAACTGGTCAAATAAGGTTCTTGTTTTTAGTGGAATATCAACCATTGATCCGGTTCCTAATAGAAGCCATTTAGCGTTTAGATCAGGGTAAATCTGCAACATCTTTTCAATAAACTGGAAACTAGGTTTGTTTCTGGCTTTTAAGACATGCGTAACATTCGATCGTTGTACACCGATTGAATCAGCAAGCTCAGAAGAAGTGATTCCCTTATACGCCATGAATTTTTTAATTCTTTCTTCCATTGAAATGTAAATTAACTAATGCACAAATGTAATAAACTATTTTGTCATTTTGATTTACAAATAACAACTTAAGCAAGTTACATTTGTATACAAGAGTCTTTGGCGAACTATAAATTCAGCACTAATAAATTGTATATAAACTTCAATTAAAACTAGTAATATATTGATATATAAATACTATAATTACTAACAAGTGTATATTTATTAGTCAAATTACCAGAAGTAAATCATTTCATGAATAATTAATAGATATAACAGCATTTATATTATTGATATATTGTACGTTAATTATTAATACAAAATAATAATAATCCTCTTTTTTGCATGTTACTAATGTCATTTATTGACTCAATATTTTTATATATTAATTGAATTTACCTAATTTACATTTGTCCTATTAACGTTTAATGTAATCATGTAAATTATATATTGCCATTATAACCTATTGCCTTTTGTAAATAGCCACAGAATGTAACTTATATTATTCCTTAGGTATAGTATTATTTTTTTACCAGGGATTACTATACAAAAATTACTGTGTAAAATCTAGAGCCATTGAAGTAACCGAAAATCTGGAATCCTATTTCTTTACTGATTTTCTCTCTAAATAATATTCGTTATTAAAATTGAGATCAACTTCAAAATTGTTTAGCCTTAACAGATAATTAAGAACTTATTCCCTGCCCTATTACAGATTCAATTTAAATATTGAAATCTAATGAAGTTCCATTTCGTTATTTTTATACTTAATCAATTTATTTTCAGATAAGTATAATAGAATTGTAATTTTTTATAATTGTTGTTTCCTGTGGGAAATAGCCCATATCGTAAATTAATGTGTAATATTTTGGCTCAGTTGACGTAAGTCGTTTCCAAAATGTGTAATTTTCTTCTTTGAATAACATTTGAAATTATGAGAGGTATTCCAGCTTCATTTTTAATCTATTTTTTTGCCTTTGTTTTTTTGATCGAGCTTATCTCCTACTTTGGAGTCAGAAAGTTGATTCAACTACTGCAAATAAAAAAACGGAGATATATCGCATTCCCTTATATTCTTTTTAGCGTCAGTATAACAGGCTTACTAATTTATTCCTTTTCAAATACCGAGCTCATCAGACAAAGCCGGAGTTATACATTTTTCTTTATCGTAATCTCGCTGACCATATTAAATTTGTTGCCTAAATCTTTTTTTGCTATTATGACTTTACTTTCAACAATTTTTAGAAGTATTGGCAGAAAGCAATACCAGGTAATTATGCTGGCAGGATCTTTTCTTATCAGTTTTGCATTGATATTATCCATCTCATATGGAATTTTTATAGGCCGTTTCAATATTCGTATTGAGAAACAAAACCTCTATTTATCTAATTTGCCCAAACAGTTTGATGGTTTTAAAATTGTTCTAATTTCAGATCTACACCTGGGTAGTTTTGGAAAAAACACTAAGGTCTTAGCGCAAGCAGTTCAAATAATCGAAAAACTTCAACCTGACCTTTTACTATTTACGGGAGATATTGTCAATAACTTTTCAGATGAATATAAAGGCTTTACACCCTATCTAAAACAACTTTCCGGAAGATATGGAAAATTTGCAATTCAAGGTAACCATGATTATGGCGATTATTTCAATTGGCCTGACACATTAAGTAAAAGAGAAAACCTTAACGAAATCAAGGCTGGATTAGTTAATGCTGGATTTACACTCTTGCAAAACCAATCAGCAAAGATATCGGCAAAAGATACTTCGATTTCATTAATTGGTGTTGAAAACTGGGGACATCCACCTTTTCCCCAATATGCCAATCTTGAAGTTGCAATGAAAGGTATTCCTGAAAATTCGTTTAAAATTCTGATGTCACACGACCCGGCACACTGGGAAGCTAAAGTTGTACATCAAACTAATATTTCGTTAACGCTTTCAGGACATACTCATGGTGGCCAGTTTGGAATGAAAATTGCAGGTATCGAATTCAGCCCGATTTATTTGTATCAAAAAAACTGGGGTGGTCTCTATCAGTCTGGCAACCAATTTCTTTATGTAAACAGAGGTCTTGGAACGGTTGGATTTCCTGGACGTGTTGAAATGTCTCCTGAAATCACTTTGCTTACCTTATTCCGAACCCCTGACCCACATTATTAATGCAGAGTTGAGATGTTTCGTTTGATCTTTGCCATAAAGTATTAAATACAATAGGTCAACGCCTTAGTTTAAGTACTATTTAAGTACTTTATAAGTACAAAGTTTTGGCTTTTTGTATTTAAAACATAGGTATAATGACCTTTATCCATGGAATTGGTATGGGTCAATGGTGTTGTTTTTATATGAATGCATGTGACAACTTTCTACGATTACTATACTTTCTATGTTTCTCCTTACCCAATCATTGTCAAAATACGATTTATTAAACAGAAATCAGGCTGCATGAATGTCTTGTTAGCCCAAGTTTGTTAATTTTGGATCTTTCTAATAAATGAATCATCTTGGAAATTAGTTTCGATCATAGTTTTGCCGGACTTTTCGTTTTATTGTCCATTTTACTTTCTGCAGGTATAAGTTATCTGCTCTATTACAGAAATCCTGAAAATTTGAGCCTGACAAAAGTTCAAAAAGGATTTCTTGTATTGCTGCGTTTCTTATCATTATTCATGATATTCTTGTTTCTTCTATCTCCCATGATAGAAAGCACAAAAAAGATCAGGCAACTTCCAATCCTTGCTATAGCTTATGACAATTCACAGTCTGTACTGCCTTACTCTGCATCTTTTAATCAATTCGAACAGACTATCAAAGAGCGTTTTGCCAATGATTATCAATTGGAATTCTGGTCTTTTGGTGAGAAAGTTGAAAACACTGAAAAGTTTACTGGAAAAGATCGAAGGTCTGACTATGGACAAATGATCAAATCACTGAAGAATAATTACATCAATAAAAATGTCGGTGCTGTGATTTTATGGGGCGACGGTATATACAATCAGGGGCAGAATCCACAAAACTTAGCTTCCGAATTAAAATATGCGGTATATACTCTTGGGGTTGGGGATACAACACGAAAAACAGATGCCATAATCGGGAATGTTAAAACCAATAAAGTGGCTTTTCTGAAAAATAAATTTCCTGTTGAGATTGAATTGAAATTTTCGAAACTAAAAGGCAAAATTGCCTATATTGAGATTGAAAACAATCAAAAACAAGTCTATTCAAGCACAGTCCCGATTATTTCAGACGATGATTTCAAACTTGAATTGGCAAACCTTGAAGCTACTAAAATTGGACTGCAGCATTATAAGATCAGGATAAAGCCATTTGATGGAGAGGTAAATCTCAAGAATAATGATTATGAATTTGTGATTCAGATATTGGAAAACAAACAAAAAATCTTATTGCTCAGCGACGCTCCTCATCCAGACATGGGTGCTATTCGCAATAGTTTGGCTGAACTTCAAAATTATGAAACTAAGCTAATTACGGGCAGTGAAGTCCCTGACAGCCTTTCCTCCTATAGCCTGATCGTTCTTAATCAATTACCATCCATAAAGAATGCTGCAAGTAAATTATTAACCAAAATAATGGAAAGCAGGATTCCGCTTTTATTTATGGTAGGGCCTAATTCATTGCTCGAACAACTGAATTCGTTGAATTTGGGATTGAAGATTTCGTCAAGTAATAACAATGAAGAAGTACAAGCTACCTTTGATAAAAACTTTTCACTTTTTGTGCTTTCGGATGCAACTAAAGAAACCATAGAATCTTCACCACCTTTAGTATCAGCTTTCGGAAATACTGAACTCGCACCAATGATGCAAAACCTTGCATTCCAAAATATCCGAAATATTCAAACAAACAAAACCCTGATGGCATTTGGTACCGATAAAGGCAGGAAAATCGGTTTTATTAATGGTGAAGGAATTTGGCGCTGGCGTTTATACAACTATCAGGTAAACGGGAATCATGATGCCTTTAATGAATTGATTCAAAAATCAATACAATATCTTGCACTTAGAGAAAACGAAAACAATTTTAATGTTTATCATCCTGCACTTTTTCAGGAAACCGACAATATTGAGTTTACTGCAGAGTTGTATAATGACAGCTATGAATTAGTGAATACCCCGGATGTTAATATCCGTATCAAAAACGAAAGTCAGAAGGAGTTTAATTACCTCTTTGACCGTACCAATGATTCTTATTCGCTGAATGCAGGGAACCTTGAACCGGGAGATTATACCTATGAAGCAGAAACTAAACTTGGAAATCAAAGTTTCACTAAAAAGGGAAGTTTCAGCATTATAAAAAATGATATTGAAATTCAAAATAATCGGGCCGATTACAGCGTTATGTATCAAATATCGCAACAAACAGGTGGACAGTTTTACACTTCTGAAAATTATGGCACATTACTTGATGCTATTAAAAATAACAAACAATTTAAGGTTCAGAAGCAAATTCAAACATTGCAGACCGAATGGATTAATCTGAAGTTATTGTTTTTTCTGCTGATTCTATTTTTGGGTACTGAGTGGTTTTTTAGAAAATATTGGGGAATTTATTAACAAAAATGATAATGAGGATTTTTAATAAGATATTTTCAATGAAGGTTTTACTTTTTTTCATGACCGGCTTTCTACTGGTTTCATGCAAAAGTTATTATATACCACTTACCATTGAAGATCCCAATCCAACCAAAGATGAATTGCCTAAGGATGTTCAAAGCTTAACCTTGATGAATCGCAGCATGGATAACCAGTTTAAGAATTACCAGGAGGATTCATTACAAAGTTTCTTTTACAAGAATGGCTATCAACTTTCAAAAATAGTTTTGGATAGTATCGCTGCTGATACTACGATAAAAGCACTTGCTGCACTTATATTTGAATCCGGTCGATATGATGTGGTTGTACCTGTTGAGCGGAATATAAAAAGAATCCTTCCATCTGAATTCCTTCCGGATACATTAAGACCTGACCAAGTCAGTAAAATATGCACCGATTACAATACCGATGCCCTGATGGTTATGGATCGGTTCTCCACCAAACTGATGGCTGACAATTCCAAAGAGAAATATGTTGATCAGAATAGGAATGCATTTTATTCTTATAATGCCTCACTTGATTTGAAGTACGATGCCTTTTTCAGGATATATAAACCCGGAAAGAAAACACTGATAAAAGAAATTGAATTGATAGATACTATTTCCTGGGAAAGTACTGATAATAATCAGACCCGCATGTTTAATAAAATACCCTCCATAAAAATGGCTATGATTGATGCAGGTATCAAAGTTGCCCTGGACATCGATAGCAAGCTCTCTCCTACCTGGACTCAGGAAAAAAGAGGCTATTTCTTATTTAAACCTGGAAATGACCGTGGTCAGCAATTAATGAATGATAGTAACTATGAGGGGGCAGGTAAATACTGGGAAGAAATGGCTCAGTCAAAAAATAAAAATATTAGAAGTAAAGCTGAATATAACCTGGCACTGGTTAAAGAATTAAATGGCGATATTGATGGGGCTATAGAATGGGGATTAAAATCATTTTATTCATATTATCGGTATCAGACTGAAGCATATCTTAAGAAGCTTCAGGCTCGGAAAGAAACCATCCTAAAATCGAAATAATATGAAATTAAAATCTGGATTGCTCTGGATTGTTCTATTATTAATCCTAAGCTCATGCGTAAGCTATGAGAATTTAACCATTGAAGTTCTAAAACCAGCAAAGTTTTCTCTTCCCTCAAATATCCGAAAAGTAGCTATCGTATCAAGAAACCTGAAGTATGAGGATGATACTCTGCACCACTACCAGGTTAAAAACCGGAAGCTGATAAGGGATAATATTAAATTTAATACGGATAGTTTAGCACAGATTACCTGTATCGATAGCCTTACAGCAAAATTATTGGTTCAGAACCGTTTCGATAGCATTCTGGTTTTACCGGTCAATTTAATGCCAACTATGCATGTAAAAGCAATCGGGCCGGGAAAAGCTGAATGGTATAAAAATATAGCTGCTAAAACCGGCGCTGATGGATTGATTGTGCTCGATATGTTTTCATGCTTCTACAGCAATCAGAAGGATATTTCCACTAACACTTTGGTTGCAAATGTAGTGACTTCAAATATCTGGTCGATATACGACAGTAAGAGCCATAAGATCATTGATCGTTTTGCACAGGTTGATACTCTTTTCTGGGATGGAACTGATGACAATAGTAATTATAATGAACACAGGATACCTGCAAAAAAAGATGCCATCATACTGGCTTCCGCAGTAATTGGTGATAATTATTCCAAACATATCTTACCTTCCTGGAGTACGGTTTATCGTGATATCATGTCTTGCGGAAAACCTGAATTAAAACAGGCTGCAATGCTCGCCCAAAAAAACAAATGGGAAGAGGCTTCAGCCATCTGGCAGAAAAACGTAAACAGTACGAACAAGCGAGACAAGATTATTGCCATATACAACCTTGCACTTGCAGATGAGATGAATGGACAGATTGACAAGGCATTGGAATTAACGGCACAGGCAGCCAAACTTAGTACCGGAACATTCTGGTCGAATGAAAATGAAACAGTGCGGAAGTATTCTGCTTTGTTATACCAGAGGAAACTGGAAATCAATAAACTGGATGCCCAACATGAGCTTCATTAGAAATTTCCTTCCGCTAATCCTGCTATTCTTAAATCTGACTTCATGCACAATCACCCATAGTGTGGGGACAACACATATCGAAATCATGAAGCCAGGGGTCATTGATATTCCCAAAAACCATAAAAATGTTGCTATTTTTAACAGGGACATCTTTCAGTCAGATACCTGCATTTTCAAGTACTATAAAAGATCAAAGCAGTTCATCGATCCAAGTATCAGCTACTGTGATTTGTCAAAAGCCTGTACAAATTCTTTTGCCAAATCCTTGGGGTACAATGACTACTTTCAACATATAACCAATTACAGTGACAGTCTGAAGGATTTATTAACAGAACCTGAAATTTTAGCCCACCCCTATGAATTGCTTGGAAGAACAAACTCCGATGTTTGCATTTTTCTGGATTACTTTCATTTTGGACATGCCTACTTTGTAGAATTCTCCAATTCTTTACATATACAGGCAGCTCTTATCTGGACAATTACTTTTAAGTCTGATACTACTGCTTATATTTACAATCAATTGGATACGCTCAGCTTTGATGAAGACTATTTTTTGAATAACCGTTCTGTTAAAATTAATGAAATAGGTAAGCTGATGAATATATCAGCCGAATTCCTTGGAAATTCTTTTGGGACAAAATTAATTCCTACCTGGGTGCCGGAAGACCGAATCTATTACAAGTCAAATCAGAAAAACATGCATCTGGCAGAAAAATATGCATTGAAAAATGATTGGGCCAAAGCAGCTGAACTTTGGAACATGGAAACGAACAATAAAAACAAGATAATTGCCGCCAAGGCCCTTTTTAACATGGCTTTAACCTGTGAAATGGAGGGTAATCCAGATATGGCTATCAACTGGCTGATCAAGTCCTATGCCTGCCTGTTTAAAAATGCAGAAGATCATAAATACAATTGCCATAAGTATATCAATGTTTTGACAACAAGGAAAGAAGAGATTAAGCAACTGGCCAATCAGATGAAAAGACAGTAGAAATCCTGAATCATAGATTTGAACACATAGTCTCTTCTTAATATAGCCCTGGCCTGCGAGATAGATGGCAAACCTTATATAGCATTCGAATGGCTGGTCAATTCATCTCTGGCATAGATATTGTTATAAATAATAACAAACATAAGTCAAATTATCAGAGATATATTGATATCTTAGTAATGCGGAAAATAGAGATCGATGGATGAGAATAACAGGTTAGGAATCCGCAAATTAACTCGTTAGACTAATTACCCATTTCAATGCATGTCCTATGAACAACCGTCGAAATTTTCTCCCACTAATAATGGTTTTCTTAAGCCTGACTTCCTGCATTATAACCGACAACATCCTTACAACCCGCATTGAAGTCCTGAAACCCAGTATTTTTGGTATTCCAAAAGACCTTACAGTAGCGATATTTAAAAGCGATCTCCTTCATTCAGATTCCAGCAATTTTAAATATTCCAATGGATTTGAAGATTTGAAAGATCCATCGATAAATTATCAGGTAATTTCAGATTCCTGTGTGAATGCCCTTGCCAACTATTTAAAAAAAGAAGGATACTTTAGTAAAGTGATCAATTACAACGACAGTTTGAATTATTTCTCTGATATAAAAGGACAAGCATTTACAACAGATAAGCTGGTCGAAAAAACAAAATCGGATGTTTGCATATTTCTTGATCAACTCTATTTTGATACCTACTATATTTCCTATTCTTCAGTTCCCTTCAATATACATGCTAAATTAAGCTGGACAGTATTTATAAAAAATGATAGCACGAAACACTATTATAAACAGACTGATACACTTGTCTATTATAAGTCACAGGTTCATCGGTATAAGGACAAAAAGACAATTCTGAAACAATTAATCAGTAATTCCAGCAAATATCTGGGGCAATCGTTCGGTACCAAAGTAATTCCCACCTGGATGCAAGTAGAACGGATGTATTACAAATCGAACAACCACCACATGTTTCTGGCGGAAAAATATGCTTTAGATAATAATTGGATTAAGGCTGCGGAACTTTGGAACAAAGAGACCACAAATAAAAATCAAATAATTGCTGCCAAAGCTTGTTTTAATATGGCACTAGACTGTGAAATGGAAGGAAAGCCCGAAGTTGGTATTAAATGGTTGGAGAAATCAAGCAATCAGATATTTAAGAATAGAGTGGAACATGGAATCAATTGCCGACGTTACACTGAAGTACTGACAAACAGGATAAATGAGATTGTATTATTAAGCCATCAGGTGACAAATCCTGAAATTAACTCCTTAAACGAATGACACATTTCTAAACATTGAATATGAACTTCTTTCGAAATATCTTTCTGCTGATGATGATGTGTTTAAGTCTCGCTTCATGCCTGATCACCAAAAGTGTCTGTACAACTCAAATAGAAATCATGAAGCCCGGTATATTTGGTATTCCCAAAAACCTAACTGTAGCTCTTATTAATCGTGATCTTTTTCAGTCTGATACCTGTACTTTTACATTTCACGATGGGGTTTACGATGGGGCTAAAGAGTTGAGAGATACAACCATCAAATACCGTTTACTTTCGGATTCGTGTATGAATTTTTTGGCAGTTCATCTTGAAAAGGAAGGATACTGTCGGAAAGTAATCAATTATAGCGATAGTCTAAAAGCTCTATTTAAAAATTCAATTTATCGGGAAACCCAGTCTGAATTGTTTAAACGAACCGGAGCAGATATCTGTATTTTTCTTGATTTTCTTCATTTTAATACCATCTGTGTAAGAAATTCAAAAATCCCTTTAAGAATCGAGACGAATCTTTTATGGACAGTTGCGATAAAAGGTGATAGTCTGGCCCATGAATATAAGCAAATTGATACACTCTTTTATGATGAAGCCCAGTTTAGTTCCTATCTTTTCTATAGTAAACCACCAAAAGAATTATTATACAATTCATGCCAATACCTAGGAAGATCATTTGGAACGAAAGCAATCCCTTCGTGGGTGCAGGTCGATCGTCTTTATTACAAGTCAAATAATCTGGATATGCGTAATGCTGAAAAATTAGCACTTAATAATGACTGGCTCAAAGCAGTTGAAATCTGGAACAAGGAAACTAAAAATAAGAACCCAAGAATAGCCGCAAAGGCCTGCTTCAATATGTCTTTAGCCTGCGAAATGGAAGCAAAACCCGATGCTGCCATCGACTGGCTCAATAAATCGTATACTATCCTTCCCCAAAATAATTTAGTTAATTTAGAACATCGGAGAAATTGCCTGCGATACGTCAATATTTTGAGTACCCGGAAAAAAGAGATTGAACGACTAAGCAAACAATTGAGCCAAAAGATTAAAGATTAAACCACCAGTAAATGTTGATGGTAAATTTCTGAAAGAAATATTTCATATCTATTTGGGTATTTCCCGTTGACAGGGCAAACGCATTTAGAAAATACCATTTTGCCACAAGCACTCCTGTGAGCTTTTTCCCCTTACAGATTCTTAAGGAATAGATATCTATAGTGTCAATTTTCCCTATTACCAAATCCGGATGCTGGGAAGTGTTGCCCACAGATTGCCAATGGGTTTTAAAGGAGTGGTGTTCGGCTCACTACTTGTGTGCTTCTTGTGTGCATATGCTGTGCTTCTTGTGTGCTCAGGAAATTTCTGTACACATAAAAAGCACAGCATATGCACACAAGAAGCACACAAGTAGTGAGCTTGGTATAACTTTGGGGGAATCCGATTAGCAGGAGCTCCTTAACTTCTGTCCTAGGTCCAGCCATACGGTTTAGTATCGGGAACGGACCTTTGTCCTTCTGATTGATTGCCTTGGAATCGATACAACCCTAAAACAACAAATCTGAAAATTATATATATTAACAATCTCCATATTTCTAATATTCATTGTCTATAAACAACTTATAAAATGAAAGTGAGTAATTTCAAGTGATTTGAGTTTATTTGTTTTTGAAATAATTGGATAAAATAAAATCAATTTAAAAAACTACAATTAGTTTTGCCCAAAATAACTCAACAAGAATGACACCCGAAAATAAACATTTTACCGAAAGCGACCGGATTTTTTATTCAGATGGTTACCGTCTGGCCCAATCAGCTATTGTACAAGGCTTCTCAGAAAATACTTTATTCAAGGCAATAGAATCACTGTACGACGCCATTGACGGACTAAATGAATCGATTATTGCATTGGCTGAAAGACAAAATAAGCCTGTTTCGTGTTATAAAGGTTGTCATTGGTGTTGCCACCAGGCAGTTTTTGCCAACTCTTACGAATTGCATTATCTGGCCGGGCATATAAAAAGGACCTTTACTGCAAAAGAAATTTCGGATATCATTGAACGAACAGAAACCAAATACTTAATGACTTCAAAATTGAATGAAGAAGAGATTCTGAAGTATAAAGCTCCTTGTCCTTTACTGAAAGATGGTGCATGTTCGGTTTATTCTGTAAGACCAATGGCTTGCAGAATATATCTTTCGACTAAATTGGAAACCTGTATGGAATTTTACCGGAATCCGGAACATGAAACTAATTACCCTGCGTTGATTGATTTTCCTTTAAAAGCTGGCCGGATGATGAATGAGGGATTTAGGAATGCTTTAAAGGAAATCGGCATTGAAACAACAGAATTCAAACTGGAAATGGGGTTGAGAATTATTTTGAATAATTTACAGGTATAGTACTGAATGTCATATCAATAGCAAGGAAATAGATAAAAGCAGTTTCAGTATAATATGATCTTTAAAAATGTTCATAACTTTAAATATAAATTTCAGAATTACCATCAAAATACTGTATTTAAAGAACTTTACAGTTATCAATAGTTATTAACAATTGTTAATAACTATTGATAATAAACAGTTTAATCAAATTCAGAAAAACATTTGACTTTAAGGATCTGAATGTATTATATTTATGTCATCAGATGAGCGATAAAAAGCCGCTTTGAATGAATGGAGAGGGGAAAATTACTTAATTGTACTCCATACCCAATCGTCCGAATCTTTGGATTCGCATTCAGAAGAAGCTGAAGTTCGAACTGAAACATTACATGTCAGGTTCATCATCACAGAGGTTGATCGCGAAAACGTTCACTAAAATGTTGATTCAAAAGAGTAGTGGGCAATAAGTAACTTTGGTTGCTTTATTGTCTGTCTGGAAATGAAATGATCTTCGGATTAAAAGTAGTTTTTCACCTGTTACCGGTTTGCAAAGACGGGTAAATAAAAAGGTGGCTTGGATGAAACTTTGTTCGGGAAGGCAATTCTTATGAAGCGCTGAACGAACGGCTGGAACGTGATGCTGTAACAAGCCTCACAGGAAAGCTTAAGGCTATGAAAAATGGTTGGAGAAACCGGATGGATCAGCCAGCTCTAATAACCGTAGTCTGACACTTAGACAAACCCTCGGGTTTGCTAAAGGTGAATGGGAACTTTCCTCAAAAGATTGTTCCCATTCGTGTTTTAAAGGGGATTGCTGCATTTGACTGGTTTGTACATTATTTTCGGAGGTAATTTTACTACTTTTGTATCATCGAAAAATAACCAGAAAGTGAAAAGAGATAATATCGAAGAGATTTTTAGCAAATTCTCGGAATTAAACGTGTTGATTATTGGCGATGCAATGGTCGATAGCTATTTGTGGGGAAAGGTTGACCGAATCTCTCCTGAAGCTCCGGTTCCGATTGTAACTGTCACCAAGCAGGAAAACAGACTGGGCGGAGCAGGAAACGTTTCACTTAATATTCAGGCACTGGGAGCTAATCCATTTCTGGTATCAATCATTGGTGATGATGAGAAAGGTCGGATATTTGCTGAATTAATGCAGGAAAATCACTTGAATAACGAAGGTATCTTTGTGGATGAAACCCGGATGACTACGGTTAAGACCAGGATAATCAGCGGAGGGCGACAGATTTCGAGAGTAGATCAGGAAATATCAACCCTGATTGATCATGAATTTGAAAAGAAAATATTCGAGAGAATTAAGCTAATCATTGATCAGTTGCATATTCATATTGTCATATTTGTTGATTACGACAAAGGACTTATTTCACAATGGCTAATTAAAAATGTAATTGAACTGGCAAAATCTAAAAATATTCTAACTGTAGCTGACCCCAAGAGAAGAAATTTCAATAATTATCAGCAGGTTGATCTGTTTAAACCAAATTTTAATGAGTTTAGGGATGGGCTGAAGTTGCAGATCGAAAAAACTGACATGGAGGAACTAAAAATAGTCTCCGAAAATTTTAAAAAAGAAAATGAGATTGGCTTGCTGTTTATCACCTTATCAGAATTAGGTGTTTTCCTGACCAATGGAGTTAAACAAAATTATTATCCGGCTGAAGTTCGTGACATAGCCGATGTATCAGGTGCAGGTGATACTGTTGTTGCTGTTGCCAGCCTTTGTTTGGCTGCGGGCTTACCAATACCATTTATGGCCCAGCTTTCTAATTTGGCCGGAGGACTGGTTTGTGAAAAACTTGGCGTTGTGACCATTGATTTGGAGCAATTAAAAAACGAGGTAAAAAAAATTCTGATAATTTGATCTGTTGATCATCTGGCTGATTTAAAAAAATCAGATGAATAAATAAATTTCATTCAGGTATATCAAGAAATAACAATGCATTGCATAAAACTTCGTTTGTTAAGGAAAGATATTAATTCACAAAATATCAGAATATAACAAATTGTATTTCAATCTAATATATGCATATTAAGTTTAATTAATAAATATATTCTACCTGTTTCTGTTTTAAATATTAACTTTGGGACTTACCAATTAGTAGTTTTTGTATGGGAAAAGTAATTGCTCTTGCTAACCAAAAGGGTGGAGTTGGGAAAACCACTACAGCGATAAATCTGGCAGCAAGTCTGGCTGTATTAGAATATAAGGTCTTAATTATTGATGCTGATCCACAGGCAAATGCCACATCGGGAGTTGGGTTTGACGTAAAAAACGTAAAGACCAGCATTTATGAATGTATTATCGATGAACTTGATCCCCGAAAAATCATATTAAATACGGCAATCCCCGGACTGGATCTGATTCCATCACATATTGATCTGGTAGGTGCTGAAATAGAAATGCTTAACCTGCCAAACAGGGAAAAGGTAATGAGACATGTGATCGAAAAAATCAAAGATGATTATGATTTCATCCTCATCGATTGTTCTCCTTCGCTGGGTTTAATAACTGTAAATTCACTTACAGCAGCCGATTCGGTAATCATACCTGTTCAATGTGAATATTTTGCATTGGAAGGTTTAGGCAAACTTTTAAATACCATAAAAATCATTCAGACTAAATTACATCCTGAACTCGAGATTGAAGGATTTCTATTAACCATGTTTGATTCACGATTGAATTTATCGAATCAGGTCATGGAAGAAGTTAAAAAGCATTTTCAGGAAATGGTATTTGAGTCGGTCATCCAACGGAATATTAAACTGAGTGAGGCTCCAAGTTATGGGCAGCCGGCAATATTGTACGATGCAAATTCAAAGGGCGCTGCCAGTTATATGAATCTTGCACGAGAACTGTTGCAAAACAATGGAATGACAAAACTAAAAAAATCAGAAAAAGTAATTGAATAAGACCTATTGACTATGGCAAAAAAGAATGTATTGGGAAGAGGTTTAGGCGCATTAATTGACGGGGCTGACACCTACTTTGCAAGAGAAGTTGGTTCGTCGATCAATGAAATTGAAATTTCAAAAATTGTTGCAAATCCTTTCCAACCCAGAACAAAGTTTGATGAAGAAGCATTAAACGAATTAGCTGCTTCGATTAAGGAATTTGGGATTATTCAACCCATAACCCTGCGTATTATTGATGGGGGTCAGTATCAGATCATCGCAGGTGAACGTAGGTTCAGGGCCTCTAAAATTGCTGGGTTAACAACTATTCCGGCTTATGTCAGAACTGCTGATGATGAAGGAATGCTTGAAATGGCACTTGTTGAAAATATACAACGAGAAGACCTTGATGCCATTGAGATTGCCTTAAGCTATCAACGATTGATTGAAGAATGTAAGCTGACACAGGAAAATCTGAGTGATCGTGTGGGTAAAAAACGTTCGACAGTAACCAATTATCTTCGGTTGCTCAAACTTCCTGCACGGCTTCAGAAAGGTATTGTGGAAAAAACCATTTCCATGGGACATGCACGTGCTTTGGTAAATATTAAGGACCCGGAAATGCAGTTGATGATTTATGATGAGATCATCAAGAATGAATTTTCAGTTCGAAGAGTTGAAGAAATTGTACGTAACTACAATGAGGACAACACGAGCTTTCAACCGATAGAAAAGGAAATTAAACAAAAATTCCCTACTGAATACCTGGATTTATACAATCATCTAAGCAAATATTTTCAGTCCAGGATTGATTTCAGAATGGATCAAACCGGGAAAGGAAAGATTACCATCCCATTTGGATCAACTAAAGACCTGGAACGAATTTTAGGAATCCTAGATAAAATTGATGCATAGAAAAAAAAATATTATTCCATTAAAGCAATTTGGCGTTTGTTTTCTTCTAATCCTGTTTTTAACAACAGGATTTTCTGCCCTTAGTCAGGATACAGTTAAAGATTCGATTACGGTTAAGAAAGCATTTATTAAAGATACGATTACAGTAAAGAAGCCTCTAATTAAAGATTCGATTACGGTTAAGAAGACTGTGATTCAGCATTCGCCGCGAAAAGCAACAATTTATTCCGCCATTTTACCAGGCCTCGGCCAGATTTACAACCGAAAATACTGGAAAGTTCCACTCGTATACGGAGGTTTTGTTACCTTAGGATATTTTATTAACTTTAACAACAACCAATATACGATATACAGACAAGCGTACTCTGATCTTATTGATAATGATCCGAATACAAATTCTTTTTTGAATTTGAAGGTAAATCCGAGTTTTCTGCAACCAGATCGAATCACTCAGTTTACTGATGCCCTGAGAGCACAAAAGGATTACTGGAGAAGAAACAGAGATTTACTAGTTATTAGTACAGCCGTTTTTTATGCGGTAAATATTATCGACGCAAGTGTTGATGCCCATTTTTTTGGTTTCGATATAGGAGATAATCTGACAATTAACTGGACACCAGGGCCGATCATGTGTATGGATAAAAAAGGTATTGGAATTCTATGTAAATTTACATTTTAAGTATTGCTTATGAGGATATTACAACTGACAGTGATCTTACTAACAATTGCCGGGTTAAATTCTTTTGGCAGCGGCATAAAGAAGGAAAGCCTTCGGAAAGCTTGTACCATAAATATTTTGTCATTAGATACCATGAAAGGGTATGAAAAATATTACCATATTCCTGACGAGAATCTGAATAAAATTTTTTCAGACAAGTTGGACAGTATGCTAAAAAGCTGGTACGTGCAGAATGCCTTCCTTTTGGATAGTACAGAACTGGCAGAAGCCGATACACTCAAACAAACCTTACCCGATTCCATATACATACAACGTCTGCAGTCAATGCAATCTGCCGTTAGCCTATCCTATAACAACACGGTAAAGAATTTTATCACCATGTATACTGCTCGGAAACCTAAACTGGTTGCAATAATGCTAGGTTTGGGTAATTATTATTTTCCGATGTTCGAGGAAGCATTGGCAAAATATGGATTGCCAATGGAATTAAAATACCTTCCAATAATTGAATCGGCATTGAATCCTAATGCCACTTCATCTGCAAATGCAATTGGCCTTTGGCAGTTTATGTATTCGACAGGGAAAATGTACAAACTCGAAATCAGTACCTTTATTGATGAGCGTCGCGATCCGCAAAAAGCAACCGATGCAGCAGCCAGGTACCTGAGAGATCTCTACAGTATATATAAAGATTGGCATCTTGTTATTGCGGCATATAATTGCGGACCAGGTAATGTTAACAAAGCGATTAAGCGCTGTGGAGATGTCAAGGATTACTGGAAAATATATTATCGCCTGCCTAAAGAAACACGTGGATACGTTCCGGCATTTATTGCAGCCAACTATGTGATGAACTTTTATCAAAGTCATAATATCTTTCCTAGAGCACCAAATTTTCCGATCATTACTGACACGTTAATGGTAAATGACTACCTAAATTTCACCCAGATTTCGGAAGTAATTGGTGTTCCCATTGAACAGATCCGAAGCCTTAATCCACAGTACCGACGCGATATTATTCCGGCTGGTAAAGGGAAATCATACAGTCTGGTACTGCCACAGAACGAGATTTCAGTTTATCTGGAAAATGAAATGACAATTCATGATCACCGTCGTTCGGAATTCTTTCCAAACAATGAGATTATTAATCCCCAAAACAGTTTTGCAGATCAGCGGCCAAGTGATATTAAAGGACGCGACAAATTGCTTTATACCGTAAAATCCAAAGACAACCTTGGTTTAATTGCTTCATGGTTCAGAGTGCGGACATCCGATTTGAAATATTGGAATAAAATGCATAAGACAGCCCTGCGGTTGGGTCAGAAATTAATCGTTTATGTACCTGAAGGACAAGGCGAATACTATAGTAAAGTTAGCAAACTTAGCTATATTGAAAAACAAAAGTCACTGAACAAAAAGCCTTCTGTAAGTCAGGGGCAAAATGTGGCAAGTACGATAGAAGCAAAACCTGTTGACACTAAAACTCCTTCAAAAGATCTGGATATTAAACTGGCAAAGAATTCGGGCAAGGAAATTGCTAATTCAGTCAAGAAAGATTCAAGTACTATAAAGACGGGAAGCGATGAATTTGTTTATTATACGGTTCGTAAAGGGGATAATTTTTGGTCAATAGCGAAAAAATTCCCGGGAGTTTCGAATGATGATATAATGAAACTTAATAATATTAAGTCTACAAATAGCAATGGTTTACGGGTTGGACAAATATTGAAAATCCTTCCTAAAGCCTGAGTGAAATGAAGTTACCTGCATAGCATCATATTTTGGTCATAATATTGTAGGAATGATTAATTTGCATTCCCCCACTCTATTATCATTTTCTCAAATTCTCCTGATTTCTGATTTAGAAAGTAAACTCCGAATATTATTGTTAGTAGAAAAAAGGAATCATATTTGTGAACTATTCTATAAACTAAATCAGTCTTTTGATCAGATCAATCCTTGTTTTCTTATTTTTGCTTAATAAATGTAATCAGGAGATGTTCTAGGCAAATTCTGATAATCTGATTTTTTTCTGTGGAAAATTAACAAACACCGCTTTAAATAATGAGTTTTCTGTTTCCTGCTTTTCTTTTTGCACTACTCACGCTGGCAATACCGGTAATTATTCATTTATTTAATTTCAAACGGTATAAAACACTATATTTTAGTAATGTTTCGCTATTAAAACGTATCAAACAGGAATCGAAAAAAAAATCACAACTCAAACAACTACTAATAATGATTGCCCGATTACTGGCGATTACTTCATTGGTATTTGCATTTAGCCGTCCATATATACCCCTTACTAAGAAAACATCAAATGCTGCCCTGCAAGTTGTAGCGATCTACATTGATAACACATTCAGTATGAAAGCTGAAAGTGAAAAAGGCCCATTGTTGGAACAGGCAAAGTTAAAGGCTATTGAAATTGCCAATTCATATAGGGTCGGAACTCAGTTTCTTATTATTACTAGTGATTTCTTACCCGAACATGAGTTTTTACTCAATAAGGAACAGTTTATTCAGCAAGTTGCCGAAATAAAAGAAAGTCCACTTTCGCCAAAATTATCAAACGTTTATTCTCAAGTTATACGAACAATTTCAGCATCAGTAAAGAAAGCTGATAAAACGATCTATCTGTTATCTGATTTTCAGAAAAACAGTACCGATATTGAATCGATAAAACCCGATTCATCAGTATGGACCTATTTATTTCCCTTTAAAGCCGGAAAGACAAACAATTTACTGATTGACTCCTGTTGGTTCGAAGTTCCAATACGGAAAATAGGACAGGCTGAAAAGCTTTTTGTCCGAATAAAGAACTTGTCGGATCAGGCATACCAAAATATTCCTATCCGTTTAACCATTAACGATTCACTAAAGGCCATAACAAATATCAATATTAGCGGACAGGAAGTATCGACACAGGAACTTAATTATACCAATAATTCGGAAGGGATCCAACTTTGCAAAGTTGAACTCGATGATTATCCGATAATCTATGATAATTCATATTTTTTGAGCTACAACGTTCGGGGAAAATTAAATGCTCTTGGTATTTCAAACCCAATGAACAATGGTTCAAACTTTCTGAAATCCTTATTCTCTAATGATGAAATAGTCAGTTATGACGAGTATCTTGAAAATAACGTTCAGATTTCACAACTTAAAAACTTCCAATGCATATTTCTGATAAATATTCAAAAGATAAGCTCGGGATTAAAGAGTGAATTGATATCATTTGTTGAACAAGGAGGCTCTTTGGTCATTTTTCCTGATCGGATGACAAACTATGATGACTACAATGCTTTACTTAATGCGCTTAATGGGAAAACGTATGCCGGATATGATACTTTATCTCTCAGTATCTCGGAGATTAATTACGACAATGAATTGTACCGGGAAGTATTTAAAAAGAAAGAAGATGAAGCCGATCTGCCTGTAATTAAAGGGTCGGTGAATTTCGACGATCAAATGCAGAGATCAGAAATCACTCTCATAAAATTCCGAAATGGGAAAAGTGCTTTAAATACACATTCCTTCGGAGACGGAACCGTTTATACCTTCGCTTTTCCACTTGATAAAAAGAACTTCAATTTTATCAGGCACGTCATCTTTGTTCCAACGATTTACAATATGGTATTAAACAGCGGTGACAAACAGAAATATTCCTATTCGATCGATAATGAAGAACCTGTTTATTTAAATCAGAATCAAAATCCAGGCAAATTAAAGGTTGTTAACTTAAAAACAAAGGACGAATTTCTGACTACTATCCGAACACTTGGAACTGGTAAGAAACAAATCATCCTTGATGAATTACCTAAACAAGCAGGACATTATCTGGTAAAGGATGGAAACCAAACGATTCAATCCATTTCGTATAATTTCTCACGAAAAGAATCTGTACCTGAATTTTATTCTGAAGAAGATCTACTGAAAAAAATTCAACCCAGTAAATTCAAACAATTTCAGCTCATCAAAGCTACAGAGATAACTTTTAGTGAAACATTAAAAGAGCTAAGTCATGGACGGCAATTATGGAAATATTTTATTATCCTGGCAATTCTGTTCCTTTTTTGTGAAATAGCAATTATCCGGTTTTGGAAATAGTATAATTGTTTCTATTGTTTCTGTGGTTTGAAGGGTTTATTTTATTGCTATTGTTGCTTTTGTTGCTATTTTTGAAAATGTTGAGAATGTCACGATGCACCAAACAATAGAAACAATAGAAACATTTAGAACATTTCAAACCCTTTGTTTTAAACAAAAGAAACATTTCAAACTTTAGAAAACCTATTTCGAATAGCAGACAAAAATCATTTCATATTGATTGTAATATCACTAATTCTGTGGCATAAATAACTAAAAACAGTTGACCAATGAATGCGTTAAGTTCTAAAGATTATATGGATCGTGAAGCCCGTTATGGTGCACACAATTACCATCCACTGCCAGTAGTTCTCGAACGTGGTGAAGGTGTATTTGTATGGGATGTCGAAGGAAAAAAGTATTTCGATTTTCTGTCAGCATATTCTGCTGTAAATCAAGGTCATTGTCATCCAAAGATTGTTCAGGCAATGATTGATCAGGCTCAAAAACTGGCACTGACTTCAAGGGCCTTTTATAATGATGTTTTGGGTGAATGGGAAGAATACATGACCAAACTGTTTGGTTACGATAAAATGTTACCCATGAATTCAGGTGCAGAAGCGGATGAAACTGCTTTAAAACTGATTCGAAAATGGGCTTATAAGGTAAAAGGAATTCCAAAAGGCGAGGCAAAGATCATTGTCTGCGACGGAAACTTTCATGGCCGTACAATTACCATTATTTCAATGTCGTCTGATCCGGAATCGTACAGCGATTATGGACCATATACCCCAGGGTTTATAAATATTCCATATAATGATGTGAAAGCTCTTGAAAAAGCACTCGAAGATCCGAATATGGCAGGATTACTTGTTGAACCGATTCAGGCAGAAGCAGGTGTTTATGTTCCTGAAGATGGATACCTGAAGAAAGCTTTCGATCTGTGTAAAAAACACAATGTTCTTTTTGTGGCCGATGAAGTTCAGACAGGCCTTGCCCGCACTGGTAAAATGCTAGCCTGTGATCATGAAAATGTCAGACCTGATATATTGGTCCTTGGGAAAGCAATTTCAGGCGGAATGTTGCCCGTTTCATGCGTTTTGGCTGACGATGAAATAATGCTGACTATTAAGCCCGGTGAACACGGATCAACTTATGGAGGAAACCCTATTGCTGCAAAAGTAGCTATTGCTGCACTTGACGTTATCAAAGATGAAAATCTGGCTGAGAATGCAGAGAAAATGGGGATAATATTCAGGAAACGATTAAAATCAATCGATTCTGAACTAATTGAAATTGTTCGGGGAAAAGGTTTATTGAATGCTGTAGTAATTAATTCAGTTAATGGAATTACGGCATGGGATGTGTGTTTAGCTTTAAAAAACAATGGGCTGCTTGCAAAACCTACTCACGAACATATCATCCGGTTTACTCCTCCACTCATAATCAATGAAGAACAACTCATGCTTGCGCTAGGTATAATCGAAAAGACTTTTGCTGAATTAAGTAAATAGAATTTTAATCATAAGCTGATCCGATATTCAGCATATTACCTGAAAGCAATAATTGGCAATTTTATCTTAAAATATGCCATTTATTGCTTTCTTTGGTTTACAATGAAAACAATATTGATTTTTCAATAATAAAGAGTAACTTTTTCATAATATTAATGTTTATATAAACACATCAGAAAGAATTCAAACTTAACTTGTTTGTGAGAATCTTAAAACAATAAGTATTCATGGCAGCTATTCGGGAAAAGATAGTAAAGACGGTGGCAGCTGTGCTTTCAATAGTGATTCTTATCGCTTTGACTGGATTTGCTTTACTATATTTCGAAGCGCAGAGTTATTTAAATAAAAATCTTTCGGAATTAGTTGATAAAAAATCAAAGGGAAAATATGTGCTTACTTTTGAGAATCTCACATTCAATTTTAAACAATGGGGAATTGAAATCAACCAGCTTTCATTTCATCCATCTGACTCCCTCACCAGTACTTTTGTCCAAACCAATTCAAATAAACAATTCTATTCATTTTCCTCACCAAACGTTCAGATAAACGGAATCAAGCTTTTTCAGTTAATCCTGAAGAAAAAGTTAGAACTTGGAGAGATACTAATTAGTCAGCCTGAACTGGTCATACACGGTAAGCAAAACGGTCCTGATGATCAGAAAAACAACCTCATAACCCTTGTTCAGGAATTAAAACCACTTGTAACCAAATCGTTCAAATCAATAAAAATTGACAAGATAGAGTTATCGAATGCGAGCTTTGACTTTTATAAATTGTTGGGGGACACCCGGAAATTAGCTAATGCCGAAAATATAACCTTCGGAATCCTGAATTTCTACACCGATTCATTGCTACTGCCCAATCCCAATCGATTGTTTGACACTGAAGATATTTATCTCAGGATGCAAAACTATCAGAATAAGCTTGCTGACAGCATTCACTCACTAAGTGCAGAGTTTGTCACTTATTCACTGAAACATTCTCAGATTGAAGCAAAAAATGTCGAATTAAAGCCGATTAACCAAAGAATAACAGAAAAAGCCCGATATCAGATCCTTGTACCAAATGCCAAAATAACCAGTACACATATCAAGGATTTCTACCGCAACAATTCAATCCCAATTGATTCTCTAATCTTAAAAGATGCGAAAATCAGTTACTGGCCCGGGGAAAAACTTGTAAACGTAAAAATGGAAACCGTTGATCAATTCAATCTGTATGATTTAATCAAAAATGAATTATCGAATATCAGCATTCAGAATTTTAAATTACAAAATGCTGAATTGAAGCTTTTTAAATCTCAGACTGATCTGACGAATCAACAGGAATTAAAGAAAATAAATATCAAACTGGAAGATTTCCTTCTCGATTCTCTTTCGTTACAGGATACGAGCAGAATATTTTATTCAAAACACATTGATTTTACAGCTTCGGATTATGAACTGATTCTTGGGGATAACATTCACCGGGTCAAAGCAGGATACCTTAAACTATCAACTCAAAAAAACTCGGTTCTTGTTAAGAACATTCAAATATCCCCATTACAAACCGAAAAAAATAACAATGTACCTAAAAATACAATCGATGTAAATTGCGATAGCATAAGACTCGATCAATTTAATTTCAAAAAAGCCTTTCATGAGAAAAGGTTTGTTTTTCAGAAGATTAACCTATTTAATCCTCAGGTCAAACTTATCCAGAATCAAATTGCAAAAAAAGACACCACATCTGAAAATCCAAGTTTCATCTATAATCTGATTTCTAAATATGTAAAAGGGATATATTCGAAACAGGTAACTATTCAAAAGGGAAAGATTCAATTACTGAACAAAACCGGTGTTATACAGACTGGCAACATCGTGTCAACCATTAAATTACAACTTGGAGAATTTGCATTGGATGAAATCAGTGTAAAAAGAACTGACCGCTTGTTTTATGCAAACCAAATAGAGCTGAATTTCAGTGATTATCAAATGCAGCTTGTTGATCAGCTTCATAAACTCACAATCGGGAATTTGTCAATATCCACCAAAAAGAGGGAAGCCAGACTTCAAAACTTTCATCTTTTCCCAGTTGTCAAAGAAAATATTGAAAGTTGGCTTAAACGCTATAATCGTAATGAATTATATGAGTTTACAATTCCTGAACTATCCTTATTGAATGCTGATTTTCACAATGCATTTTTCAACAAAAAACTTGTTGTCGACACTTTGAGTATAAAATCACCTCAAATATATTATGAAAATTTTGCCCTTCTGAAACAATCAAAGCCCAAGGTTGAGTTTGATGATCTTTTTGAACTTTTATCAGATTACCTGGATGAAATACAAATTGGGAAAGTGATGATCCCTGATGGAACGATCAAGCTAATTAATCATAGCCGAAAAGGTAAAACCATCTCGCTCGATAATAAATTCAGTCTTACGCTTGAAAACACCTTGATCAATAAAGATCAATTTGATCAAAAAAGGCTGCTTTTCTCTGAATTTGTTGACTTTTCAGTTCGCGACCATCTAATTCGTCTTTCCGACAATGTTCATGTTATAAAGGCCGGTGAAGTGGGCTTTTCTACACGCAGGAAAGAGGTATTTGTCATCAATGCACGAATGTATCCAGAAACAAACAGTTTGGATTTTTCAAATATTAAATGGAATATTCAGCTTACATTACCAGAGTTAAGAATCAAAGGCATCAATATTGAAGAATTCTATTTCGACCATAAAATTGATGCCGATAACCTACTGATAAGCTCTCCTGATATCAAAATCTATCAAAAGCAAAAAGATACCAATGCAAAGGATATAAAAGAAGTCACGTTCCCTTTGCCAAAAGAGATTGAATCCATTGCTATTCGAAAGTTCAGTCTGACTGATGGCTCACTGAAAGTCTTTTCCGAATTAGGAATTAAACCTTTCCTGCTGGTGCAATCAGACCTTAAAATGGAAGCTCAGAATATCCTTATTTTAAAAAACATTGAAGCCGAAAGACCTGAATTTAAAACTGGTGATTATACCGGCAAATTGCTCCAATTTACTTTTACTCCCAAAGATAAAAACCAGCAATTCAGCATCGAAGAGTTGTCTTTTTCAACCCTTGACCGAAGAATTATGGCCAGTAATCTGGTTGTTAAACCCATTACAAAGAGTTTAAGTAAAGATCAGTTCGAATTGCATATTCCATCGCTAGCAATGAATGGTTTCGATATGGATAATGCTTATCGGAATGACCTTTTTTCTTTTGAATCGATTGTCACTGAAAAACCTACTTTCAAATTATATAATAATGAAAAAGACTCATCGAAATTCAATCCATATAAAGTTGATCTATATCCACACTTTGAAAGTTTTGCCGACGTTTTTACCACTAAAAAGCTAAGTGTCAAAGACGCTGATATATCTGTATTTAAAAGTGGACAAATGAAATTTAATGAAATCGTGACATTTAATCTGGCGAATGTTCGGATAGATAAAAATCCATCACATGGATTCTTGAATGCCGATGATTTTTCATTTAAAATTCCCAATATAAAACGTCAGGAAAAGCTCTACCATTTCAGTATTGGTGAAACTTCATATTCTTCAAAAAACAATAGGTTTGTGGCTAAAGACATTCGGGTAATACCGAATTACAGCAAAGAAAACCATCAAAAACAGGTTAAATTTCAATCCGATTACTATTCAGGTAGTATTGACTCTATCTGTATTGAGCATCCAAACATTAACAGATGGTTTGACAAGAATGAATTGACTGGCAAATACCTAACAATTAATGGTTTAAATCTTGACATTTACAGAGACTTACAACTTCCATTCGATGAGAACAGAAGGCCAAAAATGATACAGGATATGATAAAGTCGTCAAAATATAAATTTGCACTTGATTCATTTAAGTTTGAAAATTCTTCCATCATTTATACCGAACAGCCCGCCTCAGGTGATGATGAAGGAAAAATCAGATTTAACCATATTAATGCACGATTGATGCCATTTACAAATATGAAAACATCAAAAGGTATTATTCCTGATTTCGAAATGACGGGCTCTTCCACAATCATGGATTCATGTCAATTAAAGGTCAATATGAATTATGAGATGAATAATCCTGAGAATCGGTTCACTGTAAGCGGAAATCTAAGTCCGTTCAACATGCATATTTTGAATCCCGTATTGGAACCTCTGGCCAAGATCTCCATACGTTCAGGACATGTTGACAGTTTTGGTTTTTCTTTTATAGCTAACAAAACCAGCGCCACGGGTGATTTATTATTTGGATACAATGATCTTCACATTTCTGTTCTTGAAACAAAAAATGGGAATACCCGGGAAGCCAAATTTGCCAGTTTTCTGGCAAACAGTTTGTTGGTGAAAAATAAAAATCCAAGAGGAAAAGAATTGCTTCCCGAAGCCATCAGTTTCCAACGGGATCAGAAACATTCTATCTTGAATTACTGGTGGAAATCAATATTCAGTGGAGTCCGCAATACACTGGGATTTAAAGAAAAACATGAAACGGCCGAACAATGATTGAATGAGTAACTTCTAAGACTTCCATCTGACTAAAAACCATTAAAGTCTGCTGGACAAAGGTTGTTTTTTCAGATTTATGATATACGAAAGTTTGATCGTCTTGTAATTCCAGTCCCTTAGTCCATTTAGATATTGCAACCGGATGATATTCTTTTTTAAGGAATGATTCACATCAAATGTATAAACCATTGGCCGGTCACGGTCATGTTTATAACCCGAATAGCCTGAAAGTGAGTTGGACACCGTCCAGCGTTTCCATTTCAAATCAGCGCCCAGTCCATACATGTAACAATCGTCCTGCAGGTTAAATGCATCGTTGGTCTGCCAGGAATAAAAACCTGCCGATGCATAAGGCATAAATGACATTCCTTCAGTTTTACAGGAATACTCTTTTGAGAAACTTAAATCGAAATAGTATCCTGGACTATCCGAATAACGTGCTCCCTCAATCTGACTGCCCGAGGCCGTACGGCAAGCCATCCGAAACATGGTATTCGGGAATTTATGATCCTTTATCACCTGGATCAGTGTAGTGAAATAGAGATCACCATCTGCAAAACCTTTGCCACTAAAAATACGTGCATTTCGAGAATCGCGTATATAGTCGGACATTGCAAAATGTTCAACAATAACGCTGTAAAGTTCAATGGCTATCCTGTCATCAGCAAACGAACGGTAATATTTGGCCGAAAGATCCTGAGTCGGATCACCTACCTGAAAATGAAAATCCATCCCAAATTCAAGATTTGTACCCGAGGGAACTACTCCTTTTTTCATATCAGGCACAGGCATCGCATTTGGCCCGAGAAACCCGGGAGAAATATGTATCCAGTCACGCCAGCTGGGCATCCCGGGCTGCCAACCATGTATAGTGTTCCACCAGGTATAATCATCAGAATAACCGAATAATGGAATAAGGCACAACAGAATCAGCGTTAGTTTTCTCATGCTTCAAATATACAAAAGCTCTTTTACGAACTGGATTTATTGCAATAAAAAACCTCGCCGGATGACGAGGTCTATATTTTACAGATTCAACTTTTTTCGTATATTCTTCGGTATTGCATCCTTATGAACCATGATTGAGGTTGTTTTGAATTTCACATAGGGTTTTGATGCATAGAAATAACCATCATAATCGTTATACTTACCCCATGAGTTCTTTACCTTATAATAAAGATTTCCTATCTGATCTTTAGCTGTTCCACAGATTACCATTCCATGGTCGTCTGTTGTCTGGTAATCATCAAAATCAATTTGACGAAGCTCCTGAGTAATAACCTTTTCAATACCGGGTTTATCGAGTTTATATAACTCTTCATTTTTTTCTTTTTCGCTGAGTTTTTCCCATTTGGTGATTTCAGCATCAGTCATATTTGCTTTATCAACTACTGGGACAACAGCAACACCTTTTTGTGAAGTTGAGAATCCCTTTTCACTTACATCTGCAGCCCATGCAACGGTATAACCGTTATTAACCGAATTGTCAATGATCTCTTCCAATTCGTTCAACGGAACATTATACACCTCATCCCATGCCCAGTTGTCAGGAACTTCGATGATAAATTTCTCATAAAACGGATGATGGGAATAGGATGAAATTTCAACATAATCATCCATATTCAGTCCTACATATTCTTTGGCAAAAGACTTCGGTGTATAGTCTTTCCCCTGATATTTAAAGGTTTCGGGCAGTTTCCCAAGATACGTATCAAGAGTTCCATCGATTACATCATGCCATGCTGTTGTAAGCTTCTTATTCGGATTATCAACTACTGATTTTACCTCATCCAATAGAATCCGGTCCATCTCTCCATGTACATGTTTCTCTTCACCGTAATTTAATCCTTTATATACTTCATCGGGAACAATGCCATAATTCCTGATTACATTGGTGACATCATGAAATGCCCCACCACCGCCAAAGTTCAAACTTCCGTGCATTCTGACATATTTAACTGCCTTATCAGAATAGGCGTGATAAACTACAAACATTTCGGATAAATCAACTGAAGGCTTGCCCAGACGAAGCATTTCAGCTTCCAGAAAACCCAAGCCTGAAAATGACCAACAGGTTCCTGAACGGTACTGATCTTTAACTGATGTACAGGGAATATCTTTTATTGCAGTAAATTGATAAGCTTTTTCCTTTTCACCTTCCTTTTTTTCCTGAGCAGAAACAACAAAAGTGGCCATCACCAAAACTGCGAGGAAAAGATTTCTTAATTTATACATACAAATTTCTTAACATTAAACATTCCGTTAACGTGGTCAAAGATACAAATATTAATAGGTGAGACTCATCAGATGCACAATAATTCAGCCAGATACATACCTTTCTGACTATTTTCGGACAAGAACTAAAATACTTCTTGTAATCTGAAATCTAACAACTTCCATTGATTAATTCATACTGAATTAATACAGAGTTTACAAAAACATGTTATAAAACAAGTTTATTTTAAAACCTAAGCAACTATATCTGTCAATTAATAATCAAATTCCATTACCAAATAACAGATATGATGAAACTTTTATAACTTTATCCATAATAATAAATTGCTTTTTATGAAATTCAATTCTGCAATATTATTGCTGATCCTTACCTCACTCTGGCACACACCTATTGTTCGGTCACAGGTTGTGCTTAAGAATTGTATTTTTCAATCTGAAGATAAACGCCTGGTGGAGGAAAAATTAAGCACTTTTTCTCATGAGATAAGCAAACCCATTGGGGACCTTGTTGCCAACATCGGTTTCTCATTTCTTGGAACACCTTATGTTGGTGCAACTCTTGAAAACGGACCAGAAGAAAAACTGGTGATCAACCTGCACGAACTGGACTGTACTACATTCGCCGAAACCTGCTTGGCACTGGCACGCACGGTTAAATCAGGAAAGACTGATTTTGAATCATTTGCCGCTCAACTTGAACGAATAAGGTACCGGGATGGGATTCGGAATGGATATCCTTCCCGCCTGCATTATTTCAGTGAATGGATACACAATAATGCTGAAAAGAAAATCATTAGTGAAGAGCCAAATCAAACGGGAGTAAAACTTATTAAACCTATAAACTTCATGAGTGAACATCCCGGAGATTATCCTGTGCTGAAAGCTCATCCTGAGTTGATCCCAACGATAGCTGATCAGGAAAAGAAACTCTCTTCCAAAGAAATCTATTATTTCCCAAAGAATAATCCCGGGAATCTGCTTAAAACATTGCATCACGGGGATATTATAGGTTTGACTTCCGGTATTGAAGGAATCGACATCAATCATGTCGGCATCATTATCCGTAAAGGAAACGAGTTACATCTGTTACATGCCTCTCTGAGCGGTGAAAAAGTTGTCTTATCGGATGGTCCAATCACTGATTTTATACGACCTGAATCAAAGAATAGCGGAATTGTGATTGCAAGACCGATTTTCTAATCCTCGCTTTTGAATTTACCAAATAGTTTGTATCTTTAGGTTTCAAATGAGTACATGCCAAAGTCTGGCTAAATGATTTAGAAATAAACTCTTCGACTTCGGACACCAATTTTCTATTCCTCAAAATCTATTTCTGGAAAACTATAAACAGGCTTTCGAGCTACACGGAAGGGTTCAGGGTAGGGATTGCTTGGGGTTTCCTCTTCAATGATTAATCTATGATTGATTTGTAAAAGTACTAAGATCCAGATTTTAGTACTTTTACAGATCAGTCATAGTACAGATATAGACAAGGAATACCCAAGGGATCCCCTCCCCAACCCTTCCCGAACCTAACCAGGATTACTGTGTCATTTCTCGGATGAGTCACTTTAACGATCGGCCTTTTCGCAAACGGGCATTTTAAAGGGGCATACCAGTGTGTGACTCTTTGGGATAAAATGAAGCCCATGAATATCCAATCTGTAAATAAATTATCTTTTTTAAAAGTGATTTCCCTGAGAGAGGTCGTTTTTATTAATTTTGCGGCTTTCCAACATCAAATACGGCATGGAATCATTGATTGATCGTTTTATTGTAGTCTTATGCAAATTGACAGCACGACTACCCTTCTGGGTTATCTTCGGATTGGCTGATATTTTCTATTTCGTAATTTTTTATGTGATCAGGTATCGCAGGGATATTGTTCACGAGAATCTTACACGGTCGTTCCCTGAAAAAAGCAAGGAAGAAATCCTAAAAATAGAGAAGAAGTTTTACCATCATCTAAGCGATATCGGCCTCGAAACGATCAAATATAGCCATATGTCTGAAAAGCAGATCGATGAGCGGTTAAAAGTTCATAATCTCGACATCTACGAGGAATATTACCAACAGGGGAAAAGCATTATCGTGCTTGGTATGCACCATAACAACTGGGAATGGAGCGGATCGTTGCAAAGATTTATTAAAGCACAGTTTTTAGTTGTTTACAATCCCACTCGAAAAAATAAAGCCTTTGAAAGATTCCTCCTCGATACCCGCGAACGCTTTGGGGCTCTTTCTATTCCTGTAAATCATTCTGTGCGTACTGCACTGGATTTTAATCATGCTGAGAGACCTGGAAGCCTGATGCTTGCTGCCGACCAGACACCAATAGCTAATTCGCAATTCTGGACAATTTTCCTGAATCAGGAAACAGCCTTCTTTCCGGGACCAATGAAAATTGCCATAAAGACCAATCAGCCTGTCATCATGCACCATACCCGCAAAACCGGTCGCGGACGATATGAAGTATTCCATTATAAACTCGTGGAGAATCCCTCTGAAGTTAAACCCGAAGAAATTCTGATGGCTTATGTCCGAAAACTGGAAGAGATTATCAGGGCCGAACCTGAATATTGGTTATGGTCACATCGGCGTTGGAAACACAAACGACCAGAACACATTCCACTGCAATAATACAAAACAGGGTTACTGTGGTTTGAAGGGTTTATATTGTTCTAATGGTTGTAAATGTTTCTGTTGTTTAAAGTGTTTCTGTACACAATAACAATTACAACAATTACAACCGTTGTCAATAACGACAACCATGACAACCACCAAACCACTACAACAGTGACAACCCTTCTAACTAGAGAAACACTTGAAACATTTCCTTTACATGGGGTCTACATCAGCATAAACAATTAAATTGCTGTTGTTTGGCTGTGATTTGGTATGGTTGATAATTTCCATGATTTTTGTTTTTGCTTCCTGAATCTTACCGTCACGCGGAATTTTAATCAGTATTTCTTTCTGAAACCACATTTGGATTCTGCCTACCACCGGGTATTCAGGACCAAGGACATTTCGGTTAAAGTGAATTTTAAAGGCTGTAGCAAGGTGCTGTGCAGCCAGGTCAAGCCGTTCTTTATTCTGATTTTTTACAACAATCTTTATTAGACGGTAATACGGTGGATAACGGAACATTTTCCTTTCAGCCATTTGCCTGCTGAAAAGCCGGTAGTAATCGTTAGCAATAACATCCTGAATAACTGGATGATTAGGTTGACTCGTTTGAACAACTACTTTTCCCCGATTATTTTTACGTCCTGCCCTGCCACTAACTTGCATAATGAGTTGAAAACTTCGTTCATAGGAACGGAAATCAGGATAATTCAATAAGTTATCGGCATTCAGTACACCCACTACCCGAACATGATCAAAATCAAGACCCTTGGTCACCATTTGAGTCCCAACCAATATATCGATTTTGCCGCTTTCAAACTTCCATATAAGCTGTTCATAAGCACTTTTGGCTCGTGTGGTATCCAGGTCCATCCGTGCAATCCTTGCCTCAGGGAATAGGAGTTGAATTTCTTCTTCTATCTTTTCTGTCCCAAATCCACGTGTTTTGATCTCAGTCGATCCACATTCTTCACATTTGGTGACCATGGAAGTGGTGTTTCCGCAATAATGACAGATCAGACTTGATCTATTTTTATGGTAGGTTAAGCTCACATCGCAATACTTGCATTTGGGAATCCAGCCACAAGTGGCACACTGTACATAGGGTGCAAATCCGCGACGGTTCTGGAATAGGATAACTTGTTCCTTATTTGCCAATGCGGCTGTGATTTCGTCATAAAGTTCTGGAGTGAAAACCGAACGCATCAGCTTCCGTTTATAAGCATCCTGGGTATTGCCTGTGATCAGTTCAGGCATTTCAATTCCCAGAAACCGTTCATTCAGATTAACCAGGCCATATTTATTACTGCGTGCATTGAAATAAGTTTCATAGGATGGCGTAGCAGAACCAAGTAACACCTTTGCTCCATGAATATTTCCCATTAGGATAGCCATGTCCCGTGCATTATATCGTGGAGCCGGATCCATCTGTTTATATGAATTCTCATGTTCTTCATCCACAATAATCAACCCAAGATCTTTAAACGGCAGGAAAATTGCAGAACGTGCCCCAAGAATAACCTTGTATTGCTGTCCTGTTTTTCCAGTCCTTTCGTTCAGTACGTTAAACCAGATTTCAACCCTTTCTGCATCGTTAAATTTCGAGTGATATATCCCGGCTAAATCACCAAATGCTGTTTTCAACCGTGTGATGATCTGAGTGGTCAATCCAATTTCAGGGACAAGATATAAAACCTGCTTTCCAAGTTTTAAATGTTCTTCAATCAGCCGGATGTAGATTTCTGTTTTGCCGCTCGAAGTTACTCCATTCAACAATACCGTTTGATGAACTTCAAACTGTTTTAGAATATCGTCATAAGCAGTTTGCTGGGGCAACGTAAGTTTCTTAATCTGTAAATCATCATTTTGCAAACGTTCGATTCTGCCGGTCTCCTTTTGATACACTTCCAGTATTTGTTTATCGGCAAGACCTTTCAATGCAGCATCTGAAGCATCTGCTCGTTCAAGTAAGTCTTTCTTACTCATTTCAGTCTGACTTGAATCTCCAAACATCGTTTCAGCCAGAAATATCTTTAGTAGTTGCTCCTGTTTTTTGGCCTTTTTAAGCGAGTCAAAGGCTGAGTTCAGCTTTTCTTCTGAATTGTATTCTTCATTGAGCCTGACATAGCTTACAACCCTGGGTTTATAGCTTTCACGAAGCTGTTCTTCGACAATTACTGCATTCTTTTCGAGAAGTAATTTCAGAATTGCAAAGGATGATTGCTGTCCCAGGAACTTGTTTAAATCCTGAACACTAGCCGTCTTTCGACTCTCAAGTAACAGGACAACCAGGTTTTCCTTTTCGCTTAGATTATCTGGTAAATTTGTATCAGGATTAAGGCTAATTTTTGTCTGACTCTCCAATTTTAGTCCTGAAGGCAAAGCTGCTTTAAATAATTCACCCATGGAGCAGCAATAGTAATTGGCAATCCATTCCCATAGTTGGAGTTGCTTCTCGCCCAGGATAGGTTCTTCATCCAGAATGGCTTCAATATCCTTGATCTCGAAATCACCATCAGGCCTGTTTTGATGCAGCTTATAAACCAATGCCGAAAAGAACTTACGTTTGCCAAATTGAACAATGACACGAATGCCAGTTCTGATCTTCATCTGGAAAGCTACAGGCACCCTATAGGTAAAGTGATAATCCAGTGGCAAAGGCAATATAACATCGGCAAAAAGCAATTCTTCATTCATAACCGCAAAATACCGAAAAAGATTTCTAATCGTTTACTTGTGTAAATGTTTCTTGAAGTTTTTTCTGTTGAAGCTAAAAGGACTATTTATATATGTCGATGAGGGTATCTGGAATGCTAAAGAAGCATTTTATTTCTTCTTAAATACCGAAAAATATTCGTAACGCATGGGCACCATAGGCATGACCTGCCACAAAGATTGAATAGGTTGAATCCGTTTGAGCTGAAGTTCTGATGCAAGTGCAGATCAAAAGCAAGAACATATATGTCCATTTGCAGTTTAATTTGATCCGGTTTGATTGACTTTGGTTCATCAGCTATTTGATGATTAATATTTGGTTATGAAGGTAATAAACATTAACCAAATAGACTATAAATCCGACGCTTTACTTATTAAAATTAGGTAATCAGGTATTTAGTAATCTTTGGATATCGAGTAAGTTAGTATCAATTGAATGATTTAGTTTCACTGCCTTATTGAATGGTACATGGACGATTTTCTCATTATCAAGCCCTATCATAATGCTCTTTTGGTCATCAAGCAATGCATCAACTGCGGCCACACCCATTTTGGTTGCGTTTACACGGTCTTTGGCTGTTGGACTTCCTCCCCGCTGAATATGTCCCAGAATTGAAACACGGACATCCAGATCAGGATGTTCTTTTCTTACTTCTTCGGCAATCTTTATTGCACCTCCGGCTTCATCCCCTTCGGCAACCATAATTATTCCGCTGGTTTCTTTATTTTTATAACCCTTATCCAGGAATTTCTTCAACTGATTGAAGTCCCCTTTTGCTTCAGGAATGAGAATAACCTCTGCTCCACATGCAATACCGCTATTCAGTGCTAATAATCCTGCTTCACGCCCCATTACCTCGACAAAGAAAATTCGTCCGTGCGACCTGGCTGTATCCTTGATCTTATCCACTGCTTCAACTACCGTATTGAGTGCAGTATCGTAGCCAATCGTATAGTCGGTTCCATAAATATCATTATCAATGGTTCCCGGTATTCCGATAAACGGGAAATCATATTCCTGTGAAAAGACCAATGCGCCTGTAAATGAACCATCACCACCAATGACCACGACAGCATCAATTTCGGCTTTCTTCAACTGCTGGTATGCCTTTTCGCGACCATCAGAACTTCTGAACTCATTGCTGCGTGCTGTTTTCAGCATAGTACCTCCGAGCTGAAGGATACCGCTTACATCCGTGGATTTCAAATTAATAAAATCACCTTCAATCATCCCCTGGTATCCACGACGGATACCTACCACTTTTAACTTATTTGCAATTGCAGCACGGGTTACTGCCCGAATTGCTGCATTCATGCCCGGTGCGTCACCTCCTGAGGTAAATACACCTATCTTTTGTAATTTCTTTCGTTTTATTGAATGCTCTGGAATTATATTGTCTATAGCCATAGTCTTATCCTTTTACTTTTGAAATTCAGTTCAAAGTAAATCAAAGTATTCCAAACAGAAACAATTGTTTGTTAAATAACAGATTAAGATTAATGATGAATTAAAACTCTTGTACCTGAAGAAAAGTTTTGTCAATGGTTGTCATTAGCTGTGGGTCGGTGGTTGTCGTGGTTGTAATAGTTGTAATGGTTATATTAGTTGTGGTGGTTTTCTGAAAATGAATGACCACTAAATGACTAAAAATGACTATTAATTATCATCTTCGGCACAATCAGTGAGCTTCATTAAATCCTCTAATCTTTTCACCCACTTTATCCATCAGCCATTGCGGAGTAGAGGTTGCCCCGCATATTCCTACAGTTTCAACTCCTGTAAACCAATCTGCCTGAACATCTTCAGGAGAAGAAACGAAATGGCTGTGTATATTTTCTTTTTTGCAGACATCGAATAAGACCTTTGCGTTTGAACTGTTAAGTCCACCTACGAAAATAATCCGTTCAAAGCGAACAGCAAACCGTTGCAAATGGGAAACACGGTTCGAAACCTGACGGCAAATGGTGTCGTGTGCCTCTACCCGACCACCTTGTGCCTGATCCTGTATATTCTTTGTCAATTCCCTGAAATCCTCGACTGATTTGGTGGTTTGTGAAAAAACAATCACCGGTCGCGAAGGGTCTATCTTTTTATAATCCTCAGGTTGTTCAATAATCAGAACTGAATCGTTTGTCTGTCCTGCCAGACCATCTACTTCGGCATGACCGAGATGTCCAAAGATTACCAGCTGACCATTTTCATTTTGCATAGTTTCAGCTGCTTTCTTTACCCTTTGCTGTAATTTCAAAACAACGGGGCAGGTAGCATCAACCAGTGTAATGTTATTTTTTTGTGCATATTCATAGGTCGAAGGTGGTTCTCCGTGAGCCCGGATCAATACCTTACAATCTTTAAGCTGAAAGTATTCCTTATGTCCTATCGTTTTTAATCCCAGATCCTGAAGACGCTTAACCTCCAGTTCGTTGTGCACAATATGACCCAGAGAATAGAGCATATCCTCTGTTTGAAGTATCTTTTCCGCTTTACCGATGGCATTCACCACCCCAAAGCAAAACCCCGATTTCTGGTCAATTTCTATAATCACACGAATGACTTTTTATATCTATTATCAAAGACCGTTGGCTAAAGCCGAACGGCAAAGGATATTTGCAAACTACCTGAAACCTGAAACCTGAAACCTGGAACTTGATCCTCCCAGTTTCTCTTCAACTTTCCTGATCACCCATTCCATTTGTTCTTCACGTGTCATGTTGCTGTTATCCAATACCAATGCATCATCTGCTTTCCGAAGCGGACTGGCTTCACGAGTCGAATCGATACGGTCTCGCTCCGTAATATTTTGAAGAATCTCAACAAACGAAACATCTTCCCCCTTGGCGATAAGCTCATCAAATCGTCGTTTGGCCCTTATTTCAGGGGATGCTGTCACAAATAGTTTAAGCTCAGCCTCAGGAAAGACAACAGTTCCGATATCGCGTCCATCCATCACAATGCCTTTATTTCTTCCCATTTCCTGCTGAAAACGAACCATAGCGTTACGAACTTCTGAAATAGCAGCCACCGGGCTTACATTTTGTGAAACGGTTAATTGCCTGATTTCTTCCTCTACATTTTCACCGTTCAGAAATGTATCACTCCTTTGCAGTAGCGGGTTGTACCTGAAATCAATTTTTATTTCAGGCAGAGCACTTATTATTTCTTCCCGCTTCACTTCACCGTCAATAATCAGGTTGTGTCGTAACGCATATAAAGTGACCGCGCGATACATTGCACCACTGTCAATAAAAATATATCCGAAACGGACGGCTACAGCTTTTGCGATCGTACTCTTTCCACATGACGAATGCCCGTCGATGGCAATAATTATCTGGTGATCAATCATTCTTTTCTTTTGTTTGTGACAAAGATAAAGGATTTATGCTTTCCCGTGTAATTTACACAAATATGCGGCAACCAATAGGATTATTACGACCATACAAAATTCACAATCTATGCAAAAATTATCTTTCAAACTACTTGCTCTGTTCATTCTGGGAATAGCATTAGGTCAACGAGTGATCGCACAGGATGAAGCCCGGCTGATGCGTTTCCCTGATATTAATAAAAACCTCGTTGCTTTTGTATATGCGGGCGACATCTGGACTGTTGATTCCAATGGAGGTGAAGCAAGACGCCTGACATCACATTCAGGACTTGAACTTTTTCCAAAGATCTCGCCTGATGGTAAATGGATTGCCTTTTCGGGTGAATATTCAGGAAGCCGTCAGATTTTCGTTATTCCTTCAAACGGGGGAACTCCGCGACAATTGACATTCTACAATTCTGTAGGAGTGATGCCTCCCCGTGGAGGTTTCGATAATGTGCCTCTCGACTGGACTTCGGACAGTAAAAATATACTGATCCGCGCAAACCGTACCGCTTTTGGCGAGCGAAACGGTAAATATTACCTGGTAAGTCTGGATGGCGGTCTTGAAAAGCCACTGCCAATCGTTAACGGAGGGTTTGCTAAATTTTCACCAGACAATAAAAAAATCTGTTTTACACCCATTGATCGTGAATTTCGTACATGGAAACGCTACAAGGGTGGCCGTGCTTCTGATTTATGGGTTTATGATCTCGAAAGCCAAACCTCAGAACAAATTACTGATTTCAAAGGCACGGACCAACTTCCAACCTGGTTTGGTGAGAATATCTATTTTGCTTCCGACCGTGACCTTAAACTAAATATTTATCAATACAATACAAAAACCAAAGCCTTGAAACAAATGACCACACATGCTGATTTTGACTGCATGTGGCCTTCAGGCGAAAACGGTCAAATGGTTTATGAAAATGGCGGATATCTCTATAAATTGAATCTACAAACGGGCAAAGAAGATAAACTTAATGTCAGTATTCATTTTGACAATCCTAATATTGTCCCCTATTACAAAAACGTAAAAGATTTTGTACAGAGCTTCGAGATTTCACCTACGGGCAAACGCGCACTGATATCGGCCAGGGGGGATATTTTCTCCATTCCTGCCGAAAACGGACCAACCTATAATCTGACCAATACGCAAGGCGTTCGCGAGATCTATCCCCGCTGGTCTCCTGATGGTAAATACATCTCTTATTATTCCGATGCTTCGGGTGAGTATGAAATTTATCTGCTCGAAAACAAGAAAGAGGCTACACCTCGTCAACTTACTACCGGATCGTCTGCCTGGAAATACGATGCAGAATGGTCGCCAAACAGTAAATCCCTGCTTTATTTCGACCGTACACTTCAGCTAAAACTGGTCGATATTGAATCTGGAAAAACAACAATAGTTGCTCATGCCGACCGAAGTGAGATTCATTCCTATGTATTCTCACCTGATTCGAAATGGATTGCCTATGACAAAGAAGGAGAGAACGGATTAGGGGCTATATGGGTCTATAATCTTGAAACAGCAAAGAACACTCAGTTGACCGATGCTTCATTTAACGATGGTTCTGCCGTTTTCTCAAAAGATGGTAAATACATCTATTTCGTTTCTGACCGGGACTTCAATCTAGATTTCTCAAGTTTCGAGTTTAATTACGTGTACAACAAATCGGCAAGGATTTATGCCATGGCTCTGAAAGCAGATTGTCCAAAACTATTTAGGGATAAAAACGACCTTGAACCTATAAAAGAAGCCGAAAAGAATAAGCCGGAATCAAAGAAGGATAAAAAAGGAAAGAAGGATGAAAAGCCTGCTGTTAAAGACACCATTAACGTACAGATTGACTTTGAGGGAATCAATTCCAGGATCACTGCATTTCCATTAAATGCAGGCAATTATAACAATCTGATGGCTATTGATGGTGGTATCATGTATATCAGTGAAGGTTCATTACACAAATACACTATCGAAGACAAGAAGGATGAAGAAGTAATGGACAAAGCCGGACAAGCTGTTTTAAGTGCTGATGGGAAAATGATGATTTACCACTCAGGAAAAGATTTTTGCATTACCAAGCTGACTGCCGGACAGAAATCGGGAGCTGGAAAACTGAATCTGGAGGATATGGTCATGAAGATTGATCCAAAGAAAGAATGGGCACAGATCTATACCGACGGATGGCGTATTTTCCGTGATTATTTCTACGAAAGTAATATGCATGGCGTAGACTGGAAGGGTATCAGGGAACGATACAATCCGTTGGTTCAGTATGTCAGTCACCGTGCAGATCTGGATTACATATTGGGCGAAATTATTGCTGAAACAAATACCGGACACTGTTACGACGACTGGGGTGATTTTGAACATGTCAAACGAGTAGATACTGGTTTACTGGGTGCTGAGCTGACTGCTGATCAAGCTTCAGGTAAATATCAGATTACCAAAATATTCGCAGGAGAAAACTGGAACGAATTACGACGCTCACCACTTACAGAACAGGGAGTGAATGTAAAAGAAGGGGATTATCTGATGGCTATTAACGGTACAGAATTAAATGTGTCCATGAATCCCTACGAATTGCTTGAAAACACCGTTGGAAAGACAGTCGAACTGACGGTCAATCCAAAGCCTGAAATGACTGGTGCAAAAACCTATACCATCCGGCCAATAGCCAGTGAACTGGAATTGTTGAATCTGAATTGGGTGATGGAAAGACGTAAAATGGTTGACAGGCTTTCAGGAGGTAAAATCGGATACATATATGTTCCAAACACTTCTGTTGATGGAAACCGTGAACTATTCCGTGGAATGTATGAGTATAACGAAAAAGATGGTCTGATCATAGACGATCGGTACAATGGTGGTGGATTTATTCCCGATGTGATGACCAATTTGCTCGAACGTAAAACACTCAGCTACTGGCAGCGTAATGGGTTGTCGGCTATGAAAACACCAGGGGTTGCACATAACGGCCCCAAAGTCATGCTTACAAATGGTTATTCCTCCTCAGGGGGTGACGCCTTCCCATATTATTTCCGAAAGAAAGGTCTGGGTACAATTATCGGAACACGCACCTGGGGCGGATTGGTGGGTATGTCTGGCAATGCCGGTTTAATGGATGGAGGATACATTTCCGTTCCTCAGTTCGGAATTTATGATGAAAACGAACAATGGATCATTGAAGGAGTTGGCGTTTCTCCTGACATCGAGGTCGTTGACCGTCCAGAACAGCTTGCCAAAGGAATTGATCCCTGCATTGAAAAAGCGGTGGAAGTATTGCTGAAACAACTAAAGGAAAATCCAGTCAAAAAAGTAAATGCTCCTCCTCCACCCGATCGTTCCAAATGGAATGAACAAATGAAGTAATACCTGGTTAACCGAATATCCAAAAACAATTCAACCGGTGAATAATGGTTCACCGGTTGAATTTCATGATAATCAAAAATTCAACTATATATCCTGCTTCCTGATCGTTTAATTCCACCACGTCCCTGGAAATGTTTTTTAATCATTGAAGCCAATAAATCCTTACTGATTGGTTTTGAAATATAATCATTACACCCTGCAGCCAGAGCTACTTCCCTATCCCCCCTTTGAGCAAATGCTGTTTGGGCAAAAATCACCAGATTCTTATTGAAATATCGTATTTGCCTTGTCGCTTCATAACCGTCCATTTCGGGCATTTTAATATCCATTAGCACCAAATCAAGTTCGGGGTATTTCTGACAAATATCCACAGCTTCCCAACCTGTTTTTGCAATAAGGATTTCAACACAATATTTACGCACAAACATCTCCAATAGTTTTTCCGAATTTTCATCATCTTCAGCAATCAATATTTTCAGGTTGTTAATCTTATTCTCCATGACTTTATTTATGATAGTCTTCCTTTTTTGAATTTTATTCTCCGGATAGATTACATATGGAAGGGTAAAATAGAATGTTGAACCCTGGCCCAATAAACTATCAGTCCAGATTTTCCCGCCAAGTATTTCCACATAGGCTTTCGATATCGATAATCCTAAACCTGCCCCTTCATAATTTCTGGAAAGAAGTTCGCTACCTTGCCTGAACCGTTCAAAAATGATGTTCATTTGATCAGGCCGTATTCCAACTCCTGTATCTTTTACGAAAAACTCAAGTTCTTCCGGCTCAGTTACCGATCTGCCTGACACCAAATTACACCCAAATTCTATAGAACCCGTTCGTGTAAATTTAATGGCATTCTTAACAAGGTTGGTAAGTATGGCATACACCTTTTCCCGATCGGTGTTAATGTAGGCATCATTATCAGGCAAGTTTTTTTCATACAAAAGTTTAATTCCTTTCGTCTCAACTTCCTTCTTAAAAAAGGCATAGATAAAATCAAGCTGATCATTGATATTGGTTCTTGAAATAGAAACACCCATCTGCCCGGAATCAACTTTTGAAAGGTTTATGATATCATTAATGATATTGAGCATCCGGTCTCCGCTTTTTTCAATAATACTGATATATTGATTTTGACTATCCTGATCTAAATCAGGCATTTTAAGCAATTCGGCGAATCCGATAATACCATTTATCGGTGTTCTGATTTCATGGCTCATATTGGCCAGAAAGGCTGTCTTTAGCCGGTCGCTTTCTTCTGCCTGTTCTTTGGCTTTGATCAGTTCTTCCTTTTCTCGCTTGCGTAATGTAATATCCCGTATATTGCACTGGATTACTTTCTTTTTATTCGAGGTATAGACATTACAGACAACCTCTACATCAATACTTCGTCCGTCAATGGTTTTAATTGGCAAATCGGCATAACGTACATATTTTTTATGCTGTAATTCCAGGAATTTATCTTTACTGGCGACTATTTCTCTGAATATTACAACATCCCAGATTTCCTTATCAATAAGCTGATCTTCTGATAATCCCAATAACTTAATCAAAAATGGATTCACTGCCAATATCTTTCCTGTTTCTGCATTCAGAATAAGTATCCCATCTTTGGCGGACTCAAATAACCTGCGATACCGAATCTCTGACTCAATAAGCAATTCATGAACATGCTTGTGGTCAGGAATTTCAACCATCGTTAACAGGCATTGCTTTCCATTTTGAGGTATAATACCATTAAGGTAAACAAACATTGGCAACTTGTCCTCAAGGGATAAGGTCAGTTCACAGACTTCTTTGGCACGCGAATGAAATACTTTTCGGAGAAAGTTATTAAAGTTTGGTTTGGTGTCATTTGAAACAAAAGAAGCAAACGGTACATTGATTAAATCCTCACGTTCTTTATCAAGTAGTTTTGCCCCACTTTGGTTTAATTCTATAATCTGACCCTGTCTCGAAAGTGTAAAATATCCTGATGGTGCAGAATCATATAGTTTCCTGTATTTTTCTTTTGCACGGGCTGCCTCCTCCTGCAATAGCATGAGAGCTTCAAACTGACTCTCCACCTCAATCTTGTATGCTTCCATTTCCAGCATGATCTGCAGCCTATCAGCTTTGGAAAACAGCGAATCAGTCTTTGATTTCTTTGATTTTATCAAGTCTACTGCCTTCTGGTGATGAAGGATGTATTCTGAACTATTTACCGGAGTCTTCATTGGTATGTAATTTTTTCACTTTTAATTGAGGCCTGCCTATCCGCAACAGTGAATACATCATCATGCAGTTGTATTTATTTTTCAAAACCCTTATCATCTAACAAAAGATGCACGGTTTTAAAATCACCCTCCACTCAAACTCTGAAATGACATGGATTCTATTTTCTAAAAAAACAGGACTATTGCTAAATATATGTGTTATGAATCTATATGATTAACTTATACATTATTCATATTTGTATAAGTAACAGTTCTAAGTTCATTTTCATCGTTCAATGAAACAAACCCTGGTAGATTTTCCCGCATCCGAAGGTATCCGTTAATGTATTTGAGAGGGATTTACGGATGAGGAATAATATAAACAATTGAGATTAGAAAATGTTTCACAAAACAGTGATATATTGTGAAGAAATTCAACTTTAGAATATTGAAAGCTTTGGCTCTTTTCTAAAACCGAATCAAGCGGATAATATTGTGGAGAAAACAACGAGAAGCCAAATACAAATCAGGTCTGAAGGACTTAAATATTCATGACCGAACGAACAACTTACGGCTAAAGCCGCCACGGAATATACCACCACAGAATTGTTTGAATGCGGGTATAATTAAAGAATGTATATTCCAGAGGTTTTGATACAGTGCACATAACCTTCGGGGTTTATTAACCTTCTGGATTCACCTTATATATATCATTGGGTTCATGGTTACTGGGTTTGATTATTCCTCCTAATACCAATCGGTCAGCCCATTCCCCGGGCTATAATCATTTTGTCCGTATATATTTTCAATAGTATAATTGCTTTTGTCCACCTGCCACGAATCATTTACAGGTCACGTTTGAATCAGCGTTTCACCCTTGATCTCTATTAACATCTTGGGATGAGTTCCTACCCATTGTTTATTGGAATGACATGTGATCGTTTTACTGTATTGTAATCCCTGCAGGGTATAAGTTCCCCTGCCAAAATTATCGATCTGTCTGTCATTGACTTTAAACCGACCAACGAAGACAAAGTGCTCATTGGACCATACTTTAATCTGAGATCCGATGACATTTTACCGACATACTGGCCTATAACTAATGGTTGACCGTCCTGAACAGCTAGCTAAAGGAAATGATCCATGCATTGAAAAAGCAGTGGAAGTATTGCTGAAACAACTCCAGAAAAATCTGTTAAAAAAGTTAACGCCACAGCTCCACCCGACTGTTCAGGATGGAATGAAAAGATGAAATAGAAGATTCTATCTTGCTAAAACCATTTTCTTTATATCACTATAACTGTGTTTCATATCTGATGATATGGCAGAGATGGAGTAAAAATAGATACCATTCGGTAAATCGGAGGCATCAAATGTTAATTCAAAATTTCCAAGAGCTTCTTTCTCGTTGACAAGTTCTTTGATTTTTTTGCCAATTTGATTGTAAACTGTAATTCTAACTTCACTATTAAAAGGTACGGTATAATTTATTTTTGTTTTCGAGTTGAAAGGATTAGGTGTATTTTGTCCCAGTTTAAAATTTGAAGGATCTAAACTTTGTTCTTTAACATCTGTAATTAATCCAGTTAGTTTAAACTTATATCCGTCAATTGAATAGCCTGACCCACAATGCAAAAGGATATAATACTTTCCGGCAGATGGAATATTGAAACTTATTGGGGTATTTCCCATCATCCAACTTAGCGGATTGGGTCCCACAATGTTTTCATTTGAGTCATAAATAAATATCCGGTCATAATCATCTCCCCAGTTGTATATTCCGATCCAACCATCCAAGGTAATTGAATATTGTCCGGCACCTGCTGCAACAAAGGAATAATAATCTTCATCACCTTTAACGTTCATCGTGCTATCTAGTGTACGCCATTCATAAGCCTGATACCAAACATCTGATGAAGGAATCATTTTTGCAGTCGAAAAATTATCGTTCGGTTCAAAAGGATCATTAGCAGGAATAAATGAAGTTGAAAAATGATAAGGTGTAGTACTCGTGCCTTCACCGGCATGATACCTCAAATAATATGTTCCTGCATGAGTTAGATTCATTTCAGTCACAACAGGAGTCACATCGGTACCGCCCCCCATCATCCAGCTATAAAAATCGTAATCACCTGTTTTGCCAATTGAAACACCATTCGCATTATAAATATACAGCCTGTCATAATCATGGCTCCAATCGTAAACTCCAACCCAGTTTACCAATTCAATTTTAAGTATACCAGGTGTGGCAATGGATATTTTGTACCAATCTTCATCACCCCAAATTTCGGAAGTTTTGATTTGTTTCCATTGAAAACCGGTAATCGTATCGCCAATTGCAATAGATGATGCGGTTTCCATTTTATCATTAGGTTCGTGTATATCATTGCAATATATTGCCGTGACCGACATCTCAAAATTTTGTACTTTCGTGGTATTCCAGTCATTTTCTTCGTATTCGCCGGAGTGGACTTTAATGGTATAAATACCTGCTTGTCCAAGGCGGAAAGTTAACCCAGTGTTTCCTTGAAACATGTGAAACAGAAAAGGATCCGCTTCTGAAGATAGAGCTTCGCGCGACACCAAAATTCCATCGTTGTTATAAACATAAATTCTATCATAATCTTTTCCCCAATCTAAAGTTGAAATCCAATTATTGATATGAATGGTGATCTCGCCAGGAGCCTGCAAATTGAGCTGGTAGTCTGTTGTACTTGAAGGTGATTGCGAAAAATTATAGAGTACACCAACCTGAACAATATTTTGTGCATTTACAAAGCCAAAAGAAACGATTAGTGCTAACAAAAGGTGTAAAGCTTTTTTCATATTTCCAAAATTAAAAGGTTAGTTTTTAATGATCTATGTATTTATTTCCAAAATGCAATTCATTAATTCTACCGAAATATATAAATAAATATTCAAATTCTTTCGATTAATTGAAAAAAGAAATTTACTGCTTTGGCAAGGATTAATATGAGATTTAGTTTCCAAATTCGTTTGATTTGAATCACAATTGGAAGGATTACTTCGAATGTATTGTATTTCTTATCAGAATCTTTTGTTCTAAAGCCGGACTGGCTCTTACTTTTCCATTCGATAAAAGCAGTCAAAAATCTTGTCATAACGAACCCTCAGTCGGGCGTTTAAAGGCCCTCGCAATCGCTCCGATCGAAGTTTGGCGAAATTTGAAGAATGGTGATATAAAAACTGTTGCCCGTAATTCTTTACATCTCAAATTGAGGTTCAGCCAAATAGGGGCGAAAAATTACCTGTTTTATTTAGGGTAAATTTCCTCTGGTCATTTTAACCGTACATATTTTTCAATGGTATAATTGCTTTTGTCCACCTGCCACATATCATTCACTGGCCAAGTTTGCATCAGCGTATCTCCCTTGATCTCGATTAACATTTTGTAATGTGTCCCTAGCCATTGTTTATTGGTATGATAATCGATCGACTCGATATATTGTGATCCTTGCAGGGTATAAGTTCCCCCGCCAAAATTATCGATCTGTCTGTCATTGACTTTAAACCTACCAACGAAGACAAAGTGCTCATCGGACCATACTTTAATCTGAGATCCAATGACATTTTTACCGACATACCGGCCGATAACCGTATCTTTTGCATAGGATTTGTAATAAACCAGACTCCAGGTTCCCGCAATTTTCCGATGTTGCTTTTCATTGGGGTTACAACTCAAAAAGATGATTGAAATCATCAGTCCTGCAAGTAAAGATAGTTTCATAATTTAAGTTTTAGGTGATGGATTTTAGCTTATCTTTTTACATTGTATAGTACGTTTTATTGTATCGAAAGTTGTCTAATTTGCCCGTATGAAGCAAAAAAAATATTATTCCAATTCAGGTGAAATTAACTATCAATGGTTGAGGGCTTCAGGGACATGGCAACCCATATCATCCGGTGATTACTTTTTGCATCTGTAATATCAGGTCAGTGTTTAATCCCTCAAAAATGCAATCAGATATTTCATCGAACTATTCTTTGCTGTCCTGCGTCAGTTGACGAACAAGCATAAGACTATAAAAAAAGAGAAAAAGCGATTTGAAGTGCTGATATCAGCCTTTGCCGTCTCCATTATTTGACAGAGAGAGTAAGAATTATTTATATTTTACCCGTTGACAAAAGTCATACGGCAAAGGATAAAGCCCTGAAGAACAGATAGCCCTATCCTTTGCCCTCTGGCTCTAGCCAACGGACCTAACAGCCAATTTCTTTACCTCAAAATAGTCACTTTAGTGGTCGACTGTCCCACCCGGACCATATAAATGCCTTTCTTCAGCGATGACACATCTATGGTCGTTTCACCGTTATAATCAAGCTTAATTTGTTTCACAAGTTGTCCTAACGAAGAATAGATTTCACATGAAACATTAGACTGTCCGTTTACAGCAATCCTGAGCTGATCGCTTGCCGGATTGGGGTAAAGAGTGAATGACGGTTTTTCAGAAATTGCAGAAATACCAGTCATATCGTTTACAGGTATAACTTTCCAGTATTCGCCAAAATGGTTATCCACGTCATAACGGGTCAGCGTAATGCCTTGATGCGCATTCAAAGGTATTGGCCATGGCGCTTTATTGCTGTAAATCACCTGATCGATCACCTTGCCAAATTTATTCATTAGTTGAATCTTCTCCCCTTCATCGGCAAGATGTCCGCTTACCCATTGATACGGAATAATACCCTTGCCACTCCAGAACGCCGAAGAGGCATTGGAAGTGATAAATATTTTCTCCTTCGCACCAATCATCACTCCCGCAGGGAACATATACGTAAAGCCTGATGTAAACTGGCAGCTATCCAGATGAAATGGCGTATCTGCCGGATTGTACAGTCCTATAAATTCAAGATCTTCCGCAGTGGGGTCAGTAACGTATGCAATATCGCTGATCATAACCGATAGCGGAAGCACCGGTAACTTCAGATTGGCGCCTATCGTTCCATTGGTGGCAGCGCCTATAAGCGGTGAACCCGACAATAGCGAGAAGTCGTAGACAGCCGCATTTGTAAACAGCGGGTCTACATTCAGGTTATTCTTCCCGGCAGGCAAAAGCTCTGTATCGTCCGATGAATTGGATATACTCAGGGATGAAAATTCATCGCTGAAATAGCCCAGCTCATAGGAGTTTGAAAGAATTGTATTGGTGACAACCAGATTCGACCCTGCATCCCCCGGATGCTTTTGATAATTGGCCAAAGCATAAAAGTTGCCGTAATAGCTGCAATGATCGATAGTCACACTGCTCGAATCTTTCATCCCCGCACCCATTCCGCAGTTGATAAATACCGAGTTGGTGATTTTCGTCGACGACTGTTGTCCTATTGAAACACCCTTATCATTAATATTATAGGCTACAATGTTATCGACGATCACATGTTTCGCATGATCTCCCAAATCGACTGCGTCGGCGTTAAACCCTTCAAAGTCGTGAAAATAGCTATTTCTGACCGTACTGTTCCCTTCCGACATTTCGCCAAAATCAAGTGCGTCAGTATCAACACCTGTATTCCCTATAAATTCACATTGATCGATTAAAATCTTACCCCTTTTGATATTGATTACATCGCAGCCTGCAAAATCAGAATGTAACTTGCTGTTAGTTATCGTAGTCTGACAATTATAAACGTTAATCGGGTTTTTGTGTACGTTCACAACGGTTATACTGTCGATTATTACTGTTGACCCTGAAACTGCAATTGCGGCAATATCGCGTACCTGGTTTGGCCCTTCCGAAGCATTTTCGACAATCACATTCCTGAACCAGACCGTATCAATGGCATTCTTTATAGTGAAATTACCCCATTTCTGATTCACACTCTGGGGATTGCTCCTGAATATCACCGGTTCAGCTTTGGTCCCGATAGCTTTAACAGGCCCCAGTGATGAAATGGATACCCCGTCCGACATCCAGATTTCTACCCCTGGTTCAATAATCAATTTGCCAGTTGAAGTAATATTCACATTATCAGGAACAACATAGGGCGAGCAGGTTTTATGAAGGGTCATAACTGTTGATATTTCAGCAGGAAGGATACATTTCCCATCGCTTTCAAAAACCGCTGTAACATTTACTGCCGATTGAGGGTTGATAACCAGTTCGTTTGCCGTAGAAAGATAATTGCCCGAACCACCAAACAAGGCCGATAATTCCAGGTCAAAACTCAGGTCACTGCTATTTGCGGCTGACTGGTGAACTTCAACGGCAATCGTATTATTGCCCTCTGCCAATGATTCAGCCCCAATCGTGAAGGTGTGGAAATCTGACTCATCGGCCCCGGTAATGGCTGTCGATGCCAGTGTTCCGAATCCGATGGTCCCTACAGGCATATTATAACGCTGTATCTCCACCCCATTCAGGTAAACCACTGCCCCGTCGTCACATTTCAGCAATAGGGTCAGTCCGCTTACCCGTTGCTTGTTTTTCAATACAAAGTTTTTTCTGAAATAAGAGGAGATATATTTGTTGTTGGCATCACTTCCAAAGCCAATTACCGTCTTTTCATCCCCATCGCCGTATCCCAGCTCGGCCTGACCCGATTTCCATGCCGTATCGCTGAAATCGGTATTCCTCCATGCAGTCCCTAAATCGACACCCGTATCCGAATATTTCCAGGCACTCTGTCTCGGTATGAAGAGCGAATCGCTATTGTTTTTCCAACCCATGAATTTATACCCATCTTTGGTTTCAGCGGTTAACTTAATGGTTTCACCCTTGGGATAAGCCCCGACACACAAATCAAGGGGTATTTTCAGCCCGTTAAAGGTCAATACTCCCGCTTTGGCAGGAAAGGTAGCTACCGATACTGCCACAGGCGCCTGAAACCCGTAATTCATCAGATCGTTAACGATCACGCCCGGTCTGGCCTGTGCAAAGGTCCGTAACTTTTCAACTTCCGAATACCAGTAATCCATTGATGAAATCGGGTCCCCATAGCTTGAATGTGTTCCTGCCCAGCGTTTAATATGTTCAGGCATATCGGCTTCGATGGCTTTTTGATGTGCATCTATTCGGGAAATCATTCTGTTGGGATTAAAACATGTAAAAAGAAGATCAGCAAGTCTTCTTCCAAACTGTTTTTTGAAATTCACATTTTTCATCAAACTCTTAAATGGCCAGGGACTTCGACCAGATGAATTAGTGTTATTCAGGTAGAAACTAATCAAATTACTGCCGGTGTCATAAAAGCCCCTGTCAAGATCCATGAGAAGCCATTTCCATTTACCTGTTCCAATTGGTTTCCATGCCTCTACGTTATGATCGATCGACCCGTTGGATGAATATACTTCGGTACAAATCAGGTCGGTAAAATTGTCTATATCCATATCGGCCGCTAAAGCATCATAGTTTGCCTGGTTCGTTAAATCTTTTGCAGCCAGATCAAACATATGTTTGTATTCAACTACATTCGGATCACCTACATCACCACTAGGTTCCGTATCAGTTTCCAGCACCATGTTAAAAGTCCCTGCTTTCTCCCCATGGTTTTCAACGATGTAATCTTCATCGTATTTTTCGCGAATGTTGTGGATACCCAGAAACGCGCCATTGAGATAAACCACGCAGGCACGAAATCCCAGAATGTCGAAGTTGGTATAACCCACTGTTGATGTTTGTTGCATCCCGTCTCTGAACATTGTATTACTCCAGTCGTTTCCCGAAGCCCTAAGCGCAAAATCTTTATAAGATGTCCGTGCTTTGTCTAATATCCATGGGTAATCAAGTTTAGTTGACTCATATAACTTCTTGAAATAGATTCCAAGCATTTTCTGGGGCAATTGCCACGAATATAAACCATTTATTTTTATGCCTGCCCGCTTGTTAAATGCAGCTCCAGTCCTGCCATCATTCTCGTAAAGTTCAATATTAACCGGGACTTCCCAAAGGGGTTTAAAGTCCCGCATAACATAAATTCCTGAATCAGGTGCCCAGAAATTATCTGGCGCTGTCGATATACAAACAATTGGCAGCTTATTGATTTTACTTTCGATATCTATCAGGTAAGTATTTGTAGTTACCAGTCCTGGTATCTGTCCTGGCTTAAAAATCCGTGCCCTGACAACTGTATTTTTGGCAATAATGATTGGGGCATCTGCTAATGGCGATTGTTCATTTGGGTTTGTACCATCAATGGTGTAGCGGACCTCACCCCCAAAGATCGATTTGATTGTAAGCGTAACAGAACTGTGATATACACCTCCGGGAATTGAAAAACCGGGATCACTCTTTACAATATCCTTATAACCCACCGTCGTGTTTGATACACCGGGAGTGGGATGCAGAAACAACATCCAGTCACTGCCTCCGTCGGGTTTTCGTCCCATAGAGATATCTGGATCAGGAATCCCCAGTAAAGTCGAATCGAGTACGGTTATTGAACCTGCGCCATAATTGGAGAGATCAGTCGTTTGCGTTCCATATACTACCGAATCGAGCAGTGCCCCCGTTGGATTCGAGAGACCAATCTGTTCACCGGCAGCCGATAATGCAAAATTGGTATGATTGGCCGAATCTTTATTGTCAGCCCAGAACAGGCCGAATCCTTTGGCAGCAAGGGTCATCTTCTTGATTTTCCATTTCGTAGGTTTCTTCAGGTTGTCGGTCAGAAAATAGCCATCCAGTATGACGGGCGAAGTACCACCATTATACAATTCAATCCAGTCGGCGCTCTGCTTGTAATCAGGGTCAAGGATCGTTGAAGTGTTCGAGGCCATAAATTCGTTGATTGTCACCTGGCCATATGAAGCCACAGATAAAAACAGAAGGATAATCAAAAACTTAAGTCGGGTCATGTCGGTTGGTTTTTTGAAACAAAAACAGCACAATTGATTTCATTGCTGGATTAGTCTGTTCTTATGCTATTCACGGCGCAAGGTACAAAAAATCAGTAAACTTATGGCTGATACATTCTATTGTTTGACAGGCAACCTTCATTTTTCCCTTATTAGTGTTCCCTGCATAATTCTATTTTAACAGATTCAGTTTGGAGAACAATTTAATGCTTTTTGGAATCAAATGACCTTCTTGAGTATGCCTGTCAATTATCAAGGTTTTTTAGAAATATCTTAAATCTTGTATCAATGACGTTTAATTAGTGTATTTGTAATTTTCTAAATCAGTTGATAAGACCATAGTGTGAATTTTGCAACTTTTCATCGAAATTATATAACAAAACCAATTGAAAGAAGCTCATCTTTATTGTCTGTTTTTTCGCCGGTTACATTTTGGTATGTTTAATCTAAAAGCGAATGAAACAATCTCTTATGCTACATAAAGGTAATTTCAAGATTATTCTGATCCTCCTTTTTAGTTTAGTTATTAATTTCTCCTCTCAATCTCAAGACCGTAAGTATTTCATTATTTCTGGTGAAATAATTTCTGAAACAGATCCAACTGAAAACGGTTCCATTCAGATTATAAAAAACGACATTTCATCTAAAAACTTTCAAATACCTAAACACGGCAGATTACGGCTTGAACTTGACTACAATGCAGAATACCGGTTAATCTTTACTCAAAAAGGATTTTTAGCTAAAGCAGTACTGATTAATACTGCACTTCCTCAGGAAGCAATAAACCGAACTTCAAATTATCCTCCTTTTTTGATGACTCTGCGACTTTTTAAAGATAATCAGGATGCAGCAAATATATATTTTGGAAAAGTGATTCAGCAAATTTCATATTTGCCTCAACAGGATTGCTTTGCCAGAATTTCCACATTGTTCGATATGGAATATGTTGAAAAAAGTGATACAAATCAAAATCAGTCAATCAGGTTCCGATAAACTTTCTTTTCATAGATTGAATTGAGGCAAGTTCTCTGATTTAGATATATAGGTCAATAAAAATGTTGTAGTATCTGCTTGAATTTGCACAATGAAATATTTTGCAATTGTGCATAACAAGGTAATAACTATTTACTATAATTTTGAATTTGTATGTTATAATTTGCATATTGTAAGCATCAAAACAATGATTGATTCTGAAGCAGGAATTGAGTGATTAGAAGATATTTTATAAGAACCATTATCAAATGTTGTCTGAAATATGAAATCCAATATTACTTAATAGATATGAAAACATTTTATA
>Ga0118677_10001162_pt2 | contig 56102 bp, 39 predicted proteins | sample AliMusrvi5mmetaG_FD_86154 | JGI IMG/M metagenome (GOLD analysis project Ga0118677, IMG submission 86154)
AGTATGCTCTGACCAGATGCTTCTGCTCGCAGCCGCGGTTTTCGTGGGGAGTCCGGCGTGCCGTCCCTGTCATGCGGGTATCGCGGAGACCTGGGAGCGGAGTCCGATGGCGCGTTCGAGCGGCAGGGCGGAACCGTTGCCCGCGGCCAGTTTCGTCGCCGCGGGACATCGGTACGAAATCGAGGGGAAACGGCTGGGGTTCGAGGGCGGATCTGCCCGTTTCGATTACTTCATCGGCTCGAATGCGGCGGGGCGCAGCTTTCTTTGGGAGCGCGATGGATATCTGTTCGAACTGCCGGTGACCTGGTACGCGGGAAAGCGGATCTGGGACGCATCGCCCGGCTATGAGGGCATCAGCGAGATCCGTTTGACCCGACCAGTGGAAGCCAGTTGTCTGCTCTGTCATGCAAGCCAGGTGCGGCCGGTGCTCGGGACGCAGAACCGGTTTGGGGAGCCTCCGTTTCTGGAAAACGGCGTTGGATGCGAACGGTGTCATGGGCCGGGCAGCGAGCATGTGCGGGATCCGGCGAAGGCACGCATGGTGAATCCGGCGGGCCTCGATGCCGAGCGCCGCGATGCGGTCTGCAGCCAGTGTCATTTGACAGGTGAGGCGCGGATCGAGACGGCGGGACGGAGGTTTGCGGAGTTTCGCGCGGGGGAGCGGCTGGCCGATTACGCGACGTATTTCGTCTGGCAGTCCGGGCGGCGGGATTTCAAAGTGACAAGCCATGTGGAGAAGCTGGCGTCGAGCGGCTGTAAACGGGGTGCCGGGGAGGCTTTGTGGTGCGGAACTTGTCATGATCCACATGGGGCGGAAGATGAAGGGGCGAAGACGCAGGCGGCCTGTCTGAATTGTCATGCCGCGGCGCACCGGCAGCAGGAGAATTGCGCCGGTTGTCACATGCCGCGCGCGAAGGCTTCGGACGCGGGGCACGGGATGTTGACGGACCACAGTATTCCCCGGGTGCCGCGAGGCGCGCGCGCCGTGGGGGAGTCGCGCGAGTTGGTGGCGTTTCCGGGAACGGCCGACGATCGGTCGCTTGGTCTGGCCTATGCGGAATTGGGCGATGCGCGGGCGCGGGAGTTCCTGCTGCGGGCCCGGCCGGCGGATTGGGCGGTGCGGCTGCGTCTGGCCGTGACGGAGACCGATGCGCGGCGGGCCGCGGCGCTCTACGAGTCGGTATTGAACGAACGGCCCGGCGAGGTGTCGGCTCTGGTCAACCTGGGGACCATCTACGCGGCGGCCGGGCGAACCGCGGAAGCCGGAGAACTGTGGGAGAGGGCTCTGGTAGCGAACCCGGCTACCGAGCAGGCGGTGCTGAATCTGTCGAAGATCCGGCCTTCGGCGGTGGCGGCGGGGATTCTTCGGCGTTATCTCGAACTGGAGCCACGATCGCGGGCTGTTCGGGACGCATTAGATTCGCTGCGATAGGGAATTGTGCGAAAAATCTTCCTGTGGTTCGACCTTTCGAAAAGAGTGTGATAGGTTAAACACACCGTTTTCGGAGGTCACCTTGTCGTATTTATCAAAAATTTGTCTGCTATTTGTGTGCGGCGCGGCTGCATTTGCGCAAAGCGATCGCGGAACCATCACCGGGACTGTATCGGACGCTACCGGCGCCTTAATTCCTAACGCTCATCTGGTTCTGAACAATACGAGCACCGGGACAAAGACCGACACCGTGACCACCGGAACCGGCAACTATACCCTTCTGGCTCTGCCCGTCGGAACTTATACGCTCACGCTCGAGCAGCCGGGTTTTAGCAAATACGAGCAAACCAATATTCAGGTACAGGTCGCGGTGACCACCCGCGTGGACGTCGTGCTGAAAGTCGGCAATGCTTCCGAGTCCGTGCAGGTGACGGCGGAATCGACGCAGCTGAAGACGGAGAGCGCCGAGCAATCGACCACGATTACGGGAAATCAGATTGCCGAACTGCCGATCAATTTCGGCATCGGCGCGGGAGCGATCCGGAATCCGCTTTCGTTCATCCAGATGACGCCGGGCGCGACGTTCAACGGCTGGAATAACATCTCGATTAACGGCGGCACGAACAATTTCAAGATTGTTTTCGAAGGCCAGGAGTCGGACAGCGCTTACCAGACGCAGGTATCGGATGAAGAGCAGCCGTCGGTGGAAGCCATTGAGCAGTTCACGCTGCAGACGTCGAATTTCTCGGCAGAATACGGTCTGGTGGGTAACGGCGGCATTTACAACTTCACGTCGAAGAGCGGCACCAATCAGTTCCACGGCAGCGCTTACGACTACTTTGAGAACACGTTTCTGAACGCGGGCATTCCGTTCACCAACGACGGCACGGGACATCACACGAAAGTAGTGAAACACCTGAGCGACGGCGGCGGATCAATCGGTGGCCCGGTCTGGATTCCGAAAGTCTATAACGGCAAGAACAAGACGTTTTTCTTCTTTAATCTGGAAAAGTATCGCGACCGGGAGAATCTCTATGCCGGAACGACGACGGTACCGAACAGCGCGTACATCGCCGGCAATCTGAGCAACAATCTGGCCGTAACGGCGAACCGAAATCTGGGGAACGATTTCGCGGGGCGTCCGATTATTCAGAACGCGATTTACGATCCGAATACGGCGGTAATCGATTCCAGCGGACGCCGCGTGCTGACGCCGTTCGCGGGCAACAAGATCCCGACAGCCCGTTTCGATTCGCTTACCGGAAGCTTGATGAAGCAGTTCTGGGCTGGCAACAACCCAGGCGACAACATCACTGGCATCAACAACTACCGGAAGAGCTTCGTCGAGACCTACAACTACTACAACTACTCCGAACGCGCCGATTACAACCTGAACGACAAGTGGAAGTTCTTCGGCCGCATCGGCCGGTATCACACCAGCGACATTTCCGGTAACCCGACCGGCGGCACCAGCGATCTGTACGTGCCGACCGGCACTTTGCGCGCTGCCTGGCAGGTGTCCGGCGACGCCATCTGGACCGCTACCACACGGACCGTCGTCAGCTTCCACGGCGACTGGCATAACGTCACCGACGCTTACGTCTCCCCCGACCTGGGCAAAGACGGTTGGTCGAAGATCTGGACCAACAACAACTGGTACAAGACCTACCAGGATGCCGCGGTTGGCGTTCCGGTCTATTTCCCCCACATGCAGATCGGCAACACCGGCGTCGGTGGCGGCGGCTTCTATTGGGATCAACGTCCCGGCGGCCAGGCCTACAACGTGAAGATCTCGCATCAGGCGGGCTCGCACTTCCTGAAAGCCGGCGTCGAACATCGCCGCAGCTACGGCCTGAGCTATGTTTCGAGCACCTCGAACTTCAACTTCAACACTGCCGTCACCGCCGAAACCTTCAACAACCCGTTGGTGGCACGCAATGGCGACCAGTTCGCTACGTTCCTGCTCGGTTCGCTCGACGGCTCTTCGCAGATGATCGGCGGCCCGTCACCGGACAACCACACCGAGTTCTACGGCATGTACTTCCAGGACGACTGGAAGCTGTCACGCCGCATCACCCTGAACCTCGGCCTGCGTAACGATTACGAGACGGCCTTCCACGATCCGAAGCACTACTTCTCGCAGGGCATGGATCTGAACGCCGTTGTACCTGAGATGGCGGCCAACCCGCTCTCGGTTCCCACTGCGGTCAGCGACATCGTCGGCACCAACTACTGGCACAACACCGGCATGTGGAGCTTCACTTCGAGCAGCCACCCCGGCATGTGGGATGCGCCCAAGCTAGCGCTGCAGCCGCGCGCCGGTCTCGCCTTCCGCGTGGACGACAAGACCTCGTTGCGCCTGGGCTACGCCCGCTACACGATCCCGACGGAATTCAACATGGACATCGCTCCTGGGTTTGAAACCGTGAGCTTCCTGGAACCGCCCTTCTTCGGCCAGACCGGCTACCAGAACACTCTGGGCCAGCTCGCCGGCATTCCGCAGCAGACCTTCTCCGACCCGTTCCCGGCCGGTAAGAATCCGCTGCTGCCCATCAAGGGCAACGGCTACGGCTCGAATCTCGGCCGCGGTGGCGAGACCCTGCTGTGGTACAACAAGGACTTCAAGAAGGCCTATAACGACCGTATCAACGTGTCGTTCCAGCGCCAACTGCCCAAGGAATTGGTTGTTTCGGCGACCTATTTCATGAACTTCGGCCACCAACTCTACACGCGCAACTTCAATGCCACCGACCCGCGCATCCTGCAGAAGTATCAGAACTCGTTGAGCGCAACGGTAAACAATCCTTACTACAACTATCTGACTTCGGACCTATTCCCTGGCGGCGGTCTCCGCTCCCAGCAGACGGTCACCCTGTCATCGCTCCTGAAGCCCTATCCGCAATATGGCGACTTGTTCCAGGCCGGCACGTGCTGCGCGGCCGAACGCTATAACTCCATGGAGTTGAAACTGCAGAAGGCGTTTAGCAGGGGTTACAACTTCCTCGTGGCCTACGTCTATGTTCGCGAGAAGACCCAGACCTACTTCAACGACGCCGGCACGTACTTCAACCAGATGATCTGGCAGGACAGCGATCAGTCGCGCCACCACCTGACAGCCGCAAGCACTTATGAAGTGCCCGTCGGCCGCGGCCGCACCTACCTCAGCCAGATCCCGAAGGCCGCCGACATGCTGATCGGCGGATGGAAACTCACCGGCATGGGGACCTTCCTTTCCGGCAGCTACCCGCGCTTCGGGAATCTGCTCGTCACGGGCAACCCCTGCGTTGCGAACCCGACGCGCGGCGCATGGTTCAACACCACCGCTTTCGCGCCGATTCCGGCTAACACCTACGTTCTGCGGAGCAATCCGTGGCAGTACGACTGCCTGAAGAGCCCGAGTTTCATGAACGTCGACGCCAGTCTGTCGAAGAACTTCAACATCACCGAGAAGATCCATACCGAGTTCAAGATGAACGCTTACAATGCGTTGAACAAATTGAACCTCGGACCTCCGAACACGGACGTAACCTCGTCGCAGTTCGGCACCACCCTGTTCCAGGGCTCCCCAGGCGGCACCTACGGTTCCGGCCAGGGCGCAAGCACGTTCTCCAGTGGACGTCAGATCGAACTCGGCTTGAAGCTCATCTTCTAGCTGGGCGACAATCCTGTTAACGAGAAGATCCGGCGGCGGGCCATCCCGCCGCCGGATCTTTTCTTGTTCACTCGACTGTTTTGATTGCGTTAGTGATAGTCTGTTATGCAATTGAGGGCGCTCGCGCTCTCAGACGGGACAAAGAGGCCTGAATAGCGTCAAGCGACTGCGAACGCGTAATGCGATTCAGGGAGTTCCCGGACAAGTGCCCACTCCGAACGGCACGCAGCATGGAGGATCACTAGAAATGCGTATCAAATTCGCTCTCCTGACGGGCTTGCTCGTCCTGGGAGCTTCTTTCTCGAATGGACAGGCCTGGGTCAATCCAGGCACGTCCGGCGGGCCGGACTGCGGACCATTTCAGTCCCAATACGTCGGCTCGACGTCCTGGTATTGCTATTACCAGGGCACCTTTCCCTGGTTCGACGCGGGTGGGGGGTGGACCACCATACTGCGAGTCGCGGCTCCTGCTAGTGGCGCGGTTCAGGTCAAGTACGACTTCTTCCAACTGAGCAACGGCGGCGTCGATCCCGTCACTCTCAACATGATACTGTCCGACGGTACTGTCGTTCCCTATTCATCCGATTACACTTTCGCATTGAGCCCGAACCAGCCGTCCGAAGTGACACTCCTGAGCAAGCACACGGACAGTGGCGACATTGAAGCGAATGGCTCTGTCCACGTCCAGATCAATTGTCCGGACCAGGCGACTTGCAAGCATGTGATGCCACAATTGATTTACACCTACCTGCCAAAGTATCCGTGGTTCCTGAGCAGCGCTCTGAGCGCCAACGTTTTGTTGCCGGCTCAACCGGACAGCACCGCCTGGTCCGCGGTCGGCATGAACGATCCACAGACAGACGCAGCGAAGAACCAGATCGTGTCCTTTGTCATCTCTAACGATTCTGGCTCGGATCAGGTTTACACCGTGACGGCATACGACCAAACGGGGAAGCAGGTGGGACAGAACGCCACTCCGACGATCGTTAGCGGGCAGAGCAATGGCTACCTCTTGCACGGCTTCCTCTCCGGACTGCCGCAGGGACTGCTGAAAGTCCGGGTAAGCGGAACAGGAACATTCATGTTTACAGCACTCCAGTTCAACGGCCCGGCCGCTACGGCATTGGTGCCGGTGGCAGAGGGGACCAACAGCCTGGAGAAGTAGGGGGAGTAGAAACTTGGGGTCGGTGCTCCAGAGCCCGTATGGCATCCTGGAGCGGTCCCGGGCGAGCCGACCCCTCCGTGGCACTACGGCCTTTTCTCAGTCCAAGATCCCGCTGGCGCTTGGGCGATCGCATCGTCCCAGGCAGCCTTGAGCACGGGGTCGTTTGGAGCCTGCCGCCGTGCTTCGCGCAGTTGCGTCAGCCCTTCCTTCCACTGCCCTAGCTTCAGGAGGGCAACCGCGAGATTCACCCGCAATTCCACGTGCTGCGGGTCCAATGCCACCGCCGCCCGATACTTCTCCAGCGCGCCGCGTAAGTCCCCCGCTTTCTCGAGAGCGACGCCGTCGTTATTGCTGCGGGCGGCATTCAACTGGTTCTGGGTATTGAGATCGCGGGCGCGCAGAACTTCCAACAACTTCTGCTTGATCTGCCTGGCCCGCTCCATCTGCCCATCCTGGCGGAGGGCGGTGTTGAGACTGTTCAGCGTGGTCTGATCTTTCGGGTCGATGCCGTAGGCCTTCTCGAGATGTACTATGGCTGGTTTAACTTGCCCCTGGTGTAAGTACTCTGCGCCGAGCCGCGTTAGCGCTACAGGATCGGAGGGGCTCAGCGCGACGGCGCGTTTGAACGCTGCCAGTGCGCCCGCGTCGTCCTGCAGCGTCCGCCGGGCCTGACCCAGGTCAGACCAGGCTTCGGCGAAATCAGGTTTGAGCCGTACCGCTTCCTTCAGGTCCGCACTCGCCTGTTCCACCTCACCCAGATCGGTGTGGACCTTGGCGCGCAGATAGTGCGCCAGAGCCGCTTCCGGCTGGCGGCCCAGCATCGTCAACGCGCGGTCCAGATGCGCTGCGGCGCTCGCGAGTTCGCTGGTCTGGGCCAGCACCATGCCGAGGTTCACGTGCGCTTGAGCAAGGTTCGGATCGAGTTGGACGGCCCGCTCGAACTCCGTCCGCGCGGGCGCGAGCTCGTTCACGTTGTTGAATGCCTCGCCCAGGGCGTTGTGCGCCTCGGCCGAAGATGGATTCAACCGCACGGCCTCTGTCAGTTGTTCGATGGCCTCACTGCTCCGCCCTTCCTCGTCCAGCGCCATGCCCAGAAGCAGCCGGGCTTCGCCATAGTTTGGATTCACGCGAACGGCCTCGCCGAGCATTTGAATTGCTTGCGGCCTCACGCCATTCGCCATCAGTTTGCGGGCCGCGTCGGTGATTGCAGTCAGTTTGGCCGATGGTTGCGCCTGCAACCCGCAACAGCAGGCCAGCACGACCAGGGTGCGAACGCCGCTCCGAACCATGAATGCGATCTTCTCCCTGAGGTCTCCCGCCATACTCAGCCGAACTTCTGCTGGCGCTGAATGCCAGCGGCCTCGGTGATGTAGACCAGATGGTCGGCGGATACTCCGGCGAACTTCTCCACCAACCCGAGCGGCCATCGGACCTCAATGTCGGCGGTCGCCGCCGCGCCCAGTCCGAAGTGCAGCCGCGTGTCGTTAACCGACAAGTATGAAGATTGCGCCAGCACCTCCTGGGCCTGCAGCTTCCCGCCATAGCGGACCGTCACCCGCGCCCCAATCGCACTCCGGTTCGATTTCACTCCGGTGAGCTTGACCTTGATCCAATGCTGACCGCCGCTCACGTCATTGCGCAGCAGCGAGGGTGGCTCGTTTTGATTGACGATCAGGATGTCCACGTCGCCGTCATTGTCGAAGTCGCCGAACGCGCAGCCCCGGCTGGAGTGTGGCGCTTCGACGCCCGGCCCGGCTTCGCCGATCAGTTCCTCGAAGCGGCCATTTCCCAGATTTCGGAACACCACGCGCGGAGTCTTATATGGCAGGGAAGGCAGCTGCCTTTCGGCCTCGGGGTAGATGCTGCCGGTCACCCAGAACAGGTCGGGGTTACCGTCGTTATCGAGATCGGCGATACCCGTGCCCCAACTCACGAAGCGCGTTTCGACCCCTAATCCCGACTTGAGCGTCACGTCGCGGAAGTTGCCCCTGCCGTCGTTGACGTATAGCACGGGCGTATCCTCGCAGAAGTGTGTCTTGAAAATGTGCAAGTTGCCGTCGAGCTTGAAATCGCCAATGCCCAGTCCCATCCCGGCTTGCAACATCCCGTCGTCGCTGAGCGACACGCCGTTGTCCAGTCCCTGTTCGGTGAACGTGCCGTCATGGTTGTTGCGGAACAGCAGGCTCGGCGTGGAGTCGCACGCCACATAGATGTCGGGCCAGCCGTCGTTGTCGAAGTCCGCCGAGGTAGCGGTTAGGCCGTAACCTGGATCAGCCTTCGAGATGCCCGCCTTGTCGGTGACATCGGTGAACGTGCCATCGCCGTTGTTGTGGTAGAGGCTGTGGTAGCTGTGCGCGAGTCCGCGCGGTCCGCAATTCACCAGCACGCCTTTGTAGTTGCAACTCCCGCTCTCGCCCGTGCGCGGTACCGTCTGGTAGTCGAAGGCGAGGTAATTCGAGACAAACAGATCGAGCTTGCCGTCGCGATCGTAATCCACCCAGGTGCAACCTGTGCCCCAGCGAGGCTTGGCGTTCAGCAGCCCTGCCTCCTTGGTTACGTCCGCGAATGTGCCGTCGCCGTTATTGCGAAACAGAACATTCTGCCCCCAGCCCGTGAGGAACAGGTCCTCGTGCCCGTCGTTGTTGTAGTCGCCGACCGTCACGCCGTAGAAGTAACCTGTGCGCCATAGACCTGACGCTTTCGTGACATCGGTGAACGTGCCGTTGCGGTTGTTTTTGTAAAGGCGGATGGATGCGTCCGCTGGCGGATCGCCGAAGCGCGAGCCGGTCAGGACCAGAATATCCAGCCAGCCGTCGTTGTCGTAATCGAACAACGCGCAGCCGCAGCTCATCGTCTCCAGGATGTAATCGCAGCGATCGGCATGTCCCGCGACCACGGATTCTTTGAGGCCGGCCTGTTGCCCGACGTCGGTGAACTTTGCCCGGAAGGGTAGCCCCGATGGTTTGCCCTTGGGTGCGGCGCGGACGCCTCTGGTTGCCACGCCCTGGCCGAACGCGCGGGCCGCAGGCAAGGCCAGTAGGTTGAGCAGAATACGTCGGGTGAGGGAGACCATCGTGGAGGGCGGAACTCGCTGCAATCAGTATACTGAACCCCTCGAGTGCGACAGACCATCGCTTGGGTGGGACAGACCATCGCTTGGGTGGGACAGACCATCGCCCTGCGTGGTCTGTCGCGGGGGCCGGCGTAACACCGCACGTGGACTGCTACAAGGCGAGCAAGCATGAAAGACGACGGATGCGATCGTCTGTTCTACTGAACGCACAAAAGCCGTGAAAGCGGTTCCCCGCCCTCACGGCTTTCGTACGTTCTTAAAGCGTGTTTGCTCTAGCGAGCGGCTTTGCGCTTGCCCGGCCATTCGCGCCGGCTACCCGCGGCTGCACGGGGCTGGAACTTAGACGGGCGCGCACCATTGAACGGCTTCGATTCCGTCCGGCGGGCGTCGCCGCGCGGCATGACCACGACTTTGGCGCGGGATTCCCCGGCCAACGTCTCGGCCATCAGGCGCTCGGTGGTGGAGCGGATCTCGCGCTGGGCGGCAGGCTCGATCTTCGGCATCGGCTGACGTGTGAGCTGGATGTTCAGCGTACGTTCGATGCGGCGAATCTCGTGGCGCTCCGCACGAGTTCCAAACGTGGAAGCGGTTCCGCGCATGCCTGCGCGAGCCGTGCGGCCGACGCGGTGGATGAAGTCCTCCGGCGCCTGCGGCAAGTCGAAATTGACCACGTGGCTGATGCCCTGGACGTCGATACCGCGAGCGGCAACGTCGGTGGCGACTAGGATGCGGTAATGGCCCTCTTTGAAGCCCTTCATGGCCTCGTTGCGTTGGTTTTGCGTGCGGTCGCCGTGAATGCGCGCCGCTTTGATGCCGGACATCGCCAGGTGTTTGGCAAGGCGTTCCGTGCCGTGCTTGGTGCGGGCGAAGACCAGGAACGAGCCCTTGTTCTCGCGAAGCATCGACTGCAGCAGCCCGATCTTCTCGGTCTGCTCAACTTCGTACACGTGCAGATCGCAGTTGTCGGCAACCTTGGTGGTCGAGCCCATCGCCACACGCACCGGATCCTTCAGGTACGTCGTGATCAGGCTCTTCACTGAGCTCTCCATGGTGGCGGAGAAGAACAGCGTCTGGCGCGCTTCTGACATCTCGCCCAGAATGCGCTTGATGGAGGGCAGGAAGCCCATGTCCAACATGCGGTCGGCCTCGTCCATCACGAGGGTCTTGACGCCAGAGAGCTTAACGAGCCTGCGGTCGAGGAAATCGACCAGCCGGCCGGGCGTGGCTACTACGATGCTGGCGCCGCCGCGGATGGCCCGCAGCTGCCGGGTTTCGTTCATTCCGCCGCAAACCACGACGGCTTGCAGACCGGTGCTGCCCTGGAGTTTCGCAAACGTCTCATGGATCTGCATGGCGAGTTCGCGAGTCGGGGTCAGAATTAAAGCGCGGACTGCCCCATATACGGAGGCTTGAATCGCCGCATCCAGCCGGGCCTTGTCGCTGGAGAGCGATTCCAAAATCGGGACCACGAAAGCAAGTGTCTTGCCCGTCCCGGTTTGAGCTGTAGCAATCACGTCTCGGCCTTCGAGCGCCGGAGGAATTGCTTCGGATTGCACAGGCGTCGGCTTAACAAAGCCGGCGCGGGAGAGGTTGCTCTTCAACACAGTTGAGAGCTTGAAGTCAGAAAAGTTGTTCATTCAGTTGTTTGGGCAGAAGGATCAGCCGAACCGGCTGAACTAAACAGGCGGGACAGACGAGCCAACTTGCATTTACTATCATAGCGCACTTTTCAGACTGGCACTTAAGTTGCTAGCGAAATGCATCCAGCCGGGGCAACAACCTGGGCTACTCGTACTTCGCCGCGCGTGCCTGCCAAGACGCAGAAACGCCCGGCGGAAGTGCCGGGCGTTTCTGCGAATACCGACTTGGCCTTACTCGATTAGTCGCCGAACGTCCCGATTTCTTCCGGCTTTTCGACCGGCTTCGCAGCGGGCTTGATCCCACCGTTCGATCCGCCAATCTGGACCAGATTCGTTTCAGGCTCGTTCAGGACATGCTTCCTGTAGAGCGCCGCCATCTTAGCATTCTCGGCGTCCTGCGCCAGCTTCTGCTTCTCGTCACGAGCGCGAAACTTCTCTTCCCGCGCCGTCTTGGCGATGCCCAACTTGTCCAGATCGTGCTGGACTTCCTTGGTAATGATCTCCTCGCGCAGGGCCAGACGGTGTTCGGTGGAGTTCAACTTTACCGACTTGCCACCGGCGAAAATCTCGTGGCGGCCGTGCTCTTCGTACCACTTGGTCAGCGTTGCGGTCATGTGCATCTTCTCGACGATGTTCCGCCAGCCGACGCCGGTGTTGTAGGCGCAGAAGCTGATCTCGCCTTCCTGCGTCGCGTACGGAATAATGCACTGCTCAGTGCGGCGGAAGTCGTAATTGAACAGATCCTGGAACCACATTCCCGCGATGAATAAAAAGTTCCAGCGGTCCTTACGGCGCTGTTCGATGTCGGTCAGCGTACGGTCGCCGCCCACACTGCCATACTTGCGCCCGGTCGCGCCAAAGGTCTTGTCGAATTTCTGCAACAGGTCCTTCAGCTTGAAATGGGTCGGCGCTTTGAACGCGTTGTAGTTCCGCATTAGCGCCAGAGCCATGCCCGTGACGGTCCAGAACTTGCCGCGCGCCGCGTCGTTCACGCGCTGGATGTCCAGAGCGAGACGGTCGCCGTTGAGGAACGCCGTCACCGGGACGGCTTCCTTGGTTTCTTTGTCGCACATGACCGCCATGCCGACGCCGCAGTTCGGGTGGCAGCCGCAGCTCAAGGCACCCCAATCGGCCTGTGGTCCGTGGACCAGATCGGCCCAGTCGGAGAACGTGCTCATAAACGAGATCGGGTACCAGTCGCGGACGGGCTCGCCCAGTCCGGTCTGATTCTTCACATCGTGCGCGAGATTGGCGAGCGTGTAGCGCTGCGCTGCGCGGCGCTCCGGCGTCACCGCCTCGTCGCGGCCCGTGAACGAAACCGGCTGGAAGCTCAGGAAGCTGATCTTCTTGGGGTTGTCGAGCGCGAATTGGACGATGCGGCCGACCTGCTCGTTGTTGATTCCATTGATCAGCGTGATGACGGGTACGATATCGACGCCTTGAGAATGTAGATTCTCAATCGCGCGCAGCTTGACGTCAAACAGGTTGCCCACGGCACGGTGCGAGTTAGCGGCGTTGCCGATCCCATCGAACTGGAGGTAGGCGTAGCGCAAACCAGCCTCGGCGGCTTGGCGGGCGAATTCTGGACTTTTCGCGAACTCGATGCCATTCGTCGCCGCCTGCACCGAGTTGTAGCCGACCTTCTTGCAATAACGAACCGCGTCCAGGAAGTACGGGGAAAGAGTCGGCTCGCCGCCGGAGAACTGCACCGACATCTGCCGGCGCGGCTTGATCTTCAGGGCGTTGTCGAGCATCGTCTTGATGTCTTCCCAGCTCAACTCGTGGACAAAGCCAACCTGGTTGGCGTCCATGAAGCAGGGGTCGCACATCATGTTGCAGCGGTTCGTAAGATCGATGGTCAACACGGAACCGCGCCCGTGGGTAATCGTCGAGGAACCGTGATGATGCAGGTCCTTGTCGTTGTGGGCGCGGATATCGCGGCCCGGGAAGACTTCTTCCAGGTGCTTGAAGAACTCGGGATCGATCGACATCACGTCCTCGAAATGGCCGTGAATCGGACAATCCTTCACCATCAGAATCTTGCCGTCGCGCTCGATGATCTGAGCCTTGATTTCGCCGGGACGGTCGGTCAGCAGAACGTTGACATCCTGCTTGCCGTCAATGATTTGCTGCCGGATATCAGGCACGCACTTGGGGCATAGGGAATCCGTCGTACGGGGCCAGCCGAGCTTCGGCTTCATCTTCTCGTACGATTTCAGGAGAGGTTTGTCGGACCATTTGGGAGTAAATCCGGGGTTCGGACTGATCTGGTTCAGCGTGTCGAAGACCTGCCAGACGGCGTTTGCCGCGATGGAAGCGGCCTTTTCCACGTACTTGATCGGTTTATGCATGATCGTTCAATGACTCCTCGACCTGGATACGGACAAATTACCTTACCTGATAAATCTTAGGGGCTTGAGGGCAACTCCACCACCATCTACAGCCGAATGGGGAGGATTCACGGCCGATTGGCGAACTGTGGCGGCGAACGGGAGACCCCGGCTGGACACCCGGAGCGTAGTAGCATGATTTGCATGGAGATAGCGGCGGCGCGCGAGGTCCCTTCGCGGCTCCGGTTCGTCGAACTGGCCCACGCCTGCGGCTTCGCCCTGGCCGGTGTAGCTCCCGCTCGCCCGCTGGATGATTTCGGCGAATACGAACGCTGGGTATCCGACGGATTGGCTGGCCCGCTGGGCTACCTGACGGACCACCGTATGGCGATCCGTGCAAATCCCCGCCAATTGCTGGCCTCGGCCCGTAGCGTGTTGTGCCTGGGAATGCTCTACAACACCGAGGTAACGGAGCCGCGACCGTCAGGGAGCGCAAGTATGGACGCATCCACTCCCGCCAGGTTCTCGCCGGTCCCCAGACACACAACAGATACCGCTCCCTTACGGTCGCGGCTCCGTTACGGCATCGTCTCACGCTACGCCTGGGGTGCCGGCGATTACCACGACATTCTGCGCGAGCGGCTTGAGACTCTGGCAAAGCGCCTTCAAGCGCACTGGGGCGAGTTTGAGTACCGGGTTTGCGTCGATACTGCGCCGCTGCTGGAACGATCCTATGCACGCGCCGCCGGTTTGGGTTGGATTGGCCGTAACACCTGCCTGATCAACGAACCGCTGGGCTCCTGGTTCTTTCTGGGCGAGATCCTGATCAGCATCGAACTCCCGCCGGACTCGCCTCCGCCGGACCGCTGCGGCAGCTGTATGCGCTGCGTCGATGCCTGCCCGACGCAGGCCCTCGTGCCCGCCGCAGGCACCAACCCGGAGCAGTATCGACTCGACGCCCGGCTGTGCATTTCGACTCTGACCATCGAGCAGAAAGGTCCTGCGCCCGAAGCGACCCGGCAGCAGACTGGGAGTCACCTTTTCGGGTGCGATATCTGCCAGGAAGTCTGCCCCTGGAACCGGCGCTCACCCGTCACAGGCGAACCAGCGTTCCAACCGCTGTACCCTCATCTCGATCTGTCTGAGGCGGCCGCCCTGACAAGTCAGGAATTCCGGCGGCGGTTCCGCCACACGCCGGTGTGGCGCGCTAAGTTCGAGGGGTGGATTCGAAACGTGGCGACGGCGATGGGGAATTCGGGTGATCCAGTCTGCATCGAGCCGCTGCGGGCACTGGCCCGTTCTGACGACCCGGGCATTTCTGCCCACGCGAATTGGGCGCTGCGGCGGTTGGAAGGCCCGGACGGCGGGCCGGATCAGAAAGTGCAGGCATGAACAACACTGGTGAATCGGTGGCGGCTGGTGCCGCAAAAGCGAGCGCTTTTACCGGCAGAGTTGCCGTGTTACTCGGGCTGTTTGTGGCTTCTTCACCGGTTGCCTTGCCCGCGTCCACCCGTGCCGTCCACCAGATTTCCGACCCCCTGGTCCAGAAGGGCTTCGATCACTTCTACAACGTCGAGTATGCCGAGGCGGCCGATTTCTTCAAGCGCGCGGTGGATGCCGCACCGGGCGATGCCGACCGCTATAACCACCTCTCCGAAGCGCTGCTTTTCGGCATGATGCACCGCGCCGGGGCGCTGGAAAGTCAGATGGTCACGGGCGGTAACTCCTTCTTGCGGCAGGCTAAGATGGAGCCCCGGCCGGAAGAGCAGGCCTTGTTTACCTCCTCTATTCAGAAAGTACTGGCAATGACCGGCAAGACGTTGGCGGCGAATCCGGCCAACGTAGACGCGCTGTATGCGCAGGGAGTCGCTATCGGCTTCCGCTCAACGTACAACTATCTGGTGAAGAAATCATGGCTCGATTCGCTGCGCGACGCGACGGCGGCCAGGAAACTGCACAACCGCGTGCTGGAACTCGACCCGTCGCGCGTCGATGCGCACATGCTGCAGGGTATGCACGACTACTTGATTGGCTCGCTACCGCTGGTCTATCGGATGCTGGGGTTCCTGGCGGGCTTTCACGGCGACAAGGACGAGGGAATTCGCAAGCTGCAACTGGTCGCTGAAAAGGGCGTATACAACAAAGTGGATGCGGAGATCCTGCTCAGCGTCATTTACCGCCGGGAGCGGCGCGCGGCAGAGGCGATTCCGATGCTCGAGAGCCTGCACACGCGGTTCCCGCGCAACTTCCTGGTACTGTTCGAGTTGTCGCAGATGTACGCCGACATGGGCGAGCGGCCCAAGGCGCTGGCGGCGGTGGACAAAATCGAAAAACTGAAGATGTCGGGCGCGCCGGGCTTCCGGACGCTGCCCGAAGCGCGTATCCAGTTCGCCCGTGGCAACCTGCTGTTCTGGTTCGGGAACTTCGACAAAGCGGTCAGGGAACTGGAACAGGCGACCGCGCACGCCGGCGAGTTGGACCCCAACTCGGGACCGTCCGCGTGGCTCCGCCTGGGACAATGCTACGACATCAAGGCGCGCCGGACCGACGCGCTGCATAGCTACGAACAGGCGGTCGCCTTCACGCCCTCGGGGGACCCGGCCAAGGAAGCCCGCAAGTATTTGGACCAGGCGTTCAGCCTGGAGCAGATGAAAGAAATCCAGCGGGCAACGAAACTCCAGAAGCAATGACGGGCGGTTTGGGGCGGGGCTACAACCGAAGCGGAGCCGCGTCCGCCGGGGAGCGCTGGACGCCCGGTCCGGTCACTTGCGCAGCAGCAGCGCCCAGTCGTTCCCATCCGGAGCGGCGGGAGACGTCCACACCGGGCCTTCCGCAGTCCCGATAGGCACCTTCTCGCCCGTCTGCGCGGCGAACCACTCTGCGCGGTAGCTTCCGGGCTTCAATTCCACACTGACCTTGCCACCCTTGGGCAGGTACACGGCGTAGGTTCTCCCCGGCTCAGCGACGCAGTACGCGCCGTTGTTGACCAGTTCATCGTGCGGCTCGGTCTTCCACCACTCGAAGCCGGTGAAGAAATCGACCATGTGCGCATAACCGTTCAACATGGTGGTCGTGTCATCGCTGCGGCCGTTCATCCACCCACCGCCCGTATCGGGCCAGATGTTGGTCCCGCGCCGCGCGGTCTCTCCCGCAGTTCCGTACGCACCCGCCATGGCAATTTCCCAGGCCGTTCTGCGGAGCGTTTCCGCCGAGTCTCCAGGGGGCGCAGGAGCCCATTTCGGATAGTGGTCCTCGTAGCCATACTCCTCGTTGGTCTGAGGAATAATCCGGCCCGTCTTCAACTGCAGTTGCCGCTCTTCGAGCATCAGCGCGTGCTGCCGCCGGGACCAGTCCTGGATGGAAGTAAACCCGAACCAGTCCGACGCGCGGTCCTGGTGTTCCCGGTGCACGGGATGGGTGGTCGCGAGGTGTTTGTAAGGGTCCCAACCTTCGAGCAGCGTTCCGGTCTCATGCGCCCACTTGTCGTCGCGGAAAGTGTCCAGGTCGTCTCCCAGATCCCAGGTTATGTTCGAAAACGCCGCTAGCCGCGCGGCCGCGTAGCGGATGTAACGGCGCTCGTCCTCGCTGCCGGGTACCGTGTGCACCATGCCATCGGCGATGTCGAAAATGACGGAAACCGTCATGTCCCGTTCGCGCGCGAACCGCACCATACGCTCGAATTTCTGCCAGTGCGCGACGTTGAAGCGCGCGTAGTCGAAGCCGGGATGATCGAAGTCCTCGGCCTTCACCGCGGGCCACGGACTGAGGAAAACGTTGAACTCCGCCGTGTTCATGACGGGCTCGCCGTACATGGTGGAGACGCGCCCGCCGAGCAGCGTGCGAACGCGGTTGATCTTCAGCCGGTGCAACCGCTCCAGACTGAAGTTGATGATGCGTTCGTCGCGCCACCCGACCAGAAAAAACGCGGTCGTGCCGTTGAAGTAATAGTGCTCTCCGGTGCCTTCCCAAATGAAGTGCCAGCGGTAGTCCGGATCCACCCGGATGGGCCCGCGCCGGTGGCCGTCCACGGCTCGAAACCTGCCCTCATAGCTCTGCTGCATGCCGCCGGCTTTGTAGCTGACGGAGTAAGCGTAGTCACCCGCTGCCGATGGCATGAACCGGATGCGCTGAGTAGTGCCATCGGCGGAGTCGCAAAAGCCGTTTACCGTCAATCGCACGCTGGAACCCGCTTTGCCGAACGAGCCGGTCAGAGAAGCTTCCGTGAACGGATTCTGGACGCCCGACGCGTCGGCGTGCACCGTGATCTCCACGTAGTCGTAAACGTCCACCGCGGGCGACGACTGGGAGAAAGTGATCGCGCTCTGGGATCCCCAGGCACCGCAAGCAGTGAGCACGGAGAAGAGCGCGACGCGCAGGGGACTTGGCATTTGAGGCAATTCTAACTCCATGCGGGCTGGTCCATGAATGCGGGGCGGCGCTGGAGCGCCCACGCGGCTCTGAAGAGCCACCCCACGGGGGATTAGCGGGAGACTGCGCGAAAGCCCCGGCTGGGCGACGGTTCGAAATAGCCGCGCCGCGACGCCACGGTGTAGCCCGCGCGCCGCAGCGATAGCCGTACCTCATGGAATCGTTCGTGAGTCACAGGCAGGCTGTGCGGGTAGTAGCCGAGCAGGTATTGCATGCGCAGGTCCCTTAGGATCTCCGCGAAGGCCCTGTCCAGATCCTTCGTGGTCCCTGGAAAGAACGTTCTCCCACCCGTCGAGTTCGAGAGCGAGGCGAGAGCGTGCTCGCCGCCGGTGTTGCGCCCTGGTTCCTCGGCCACGGGCACGATGATGACGGAGTAGATGATGGTGTCCGCGGCATGCGCGGCTTCGAGCGCCTGGAGGTAAGTGGTCTTCCCGAAGGTGTTGCCCCCGTCGCTCACAATCACTGCCACGTGTCTGCCATCCCGCGACTTCAGATCCTGCGCGCCAAAGCTGATGGCATCGTAGAGCGCCGTTGCGCCTTCGCTGCGCAGGCGGTTCAGGGCGCGCTCGATGCGTTCGGCACTACGCGTCCAGGACGCCTCCAGAGTGACGTCGGCGTTGAAAGAATACAGCGTTGCGGCGTCGCCCGGGTTGCCCGCCTGGAACAGCGAGCGGACAAAGGTGCGCACCGAATCGAGCTCCGTGCGATGCTCGCGCTGCGTGGAGCGGCTGCAATCGATCAGCAGGGCGACGCAGAGCGGTTTTTCCGTAGTCGCTTCAAACACGGCCACGTCTTGAGGGACGCCGTTATCGACGATCTGGAAGTCGTCGCGCTTGAGATTGCCCGCCAGCTTCCCGTCCGCGTCGCGCACGGTAGCGAGCATCCTGACCAGCCGAACATCCGAGCGGAATACCGGCGTCTCGGCCTGATCGGAAACAGTGGACGATTCCGGCTTAAAGGGGATGACCGCGGCGGGCTCGGACTTGCCGGACTGGGGTCTGGCTGCCGGTGCCGGCGCGCCGGACTGGTTCTTCGCTTTCGGTTTGGCGACAGTCTGCGCGCCCGGTTCAAGGGGTCCCTGCTGTACAGCGGACCCCACCCCGGCGATCCCCGACGCGACCATAAACAGGCCGAAAAGACCGGCAGACGCCGTCACTAGCGGCCTAAGACCGATGCGTCCCAATCCCCCTCCACCCACACGGCGCCATCTTCAAAATGTTCCTTCTTCCAGATCGGCACCATCTGTTTGAGCCGCGTGATGCCTTCGGCGCAGGCTTCGAAGGCCGGCTTGCGGTGCGGCGCGGTGACGACGATGGCCACGCTGGTCTCACCGATTTCGACTCGCCCGAGCCGGTGCACCATGGCAATGCGATCTATCGCATGGGCGTCAGCAAGCGCACCGCCAATTTGCGCCATGACGCGGATCGCCATCGCTTCATAGCACTCGTAGTCGAGATAAAGGGTTCGCCGGCCCTTGGTGTTGTTGCGCGTTACACCTTCAAAAACGACGAGCGCACCGTCCTCCCCTCGCAAGAGGCGTTGCCCCAGGCTACGTGCGTCGAAAGCGTCACGAGTCAAAGCAAAGAAGTGCCCGTAGGGATCCTCGATGACCCGAGTCCACCGTTCAGAAGTGGCCCCCGTGCCGCCGCTGACCGGAGGCAGAAAGGCGACCTCGTCGTTCTCCTTGAGTTCGCATGTTGAGTCGCTGAACTGCTGATTCACCGCAGTGACCAGCGAAGTGGCAATCTCTCCTAGGCGAGGGAAGCGGGAGGCATAGCGCTGGAACAAGCTGGAAACGGGCTCGCCCGCAGGGATCTCAGGCGAATCCTCTGCGAAGCCGGTGATATCCCGGGCGATACCGAAGAACAGTACGTGGACCTTCACTTTGCCTCATGCTACCAGACGCTTGCGGCACCTTCCGGGTTGCGAGATGCGAGTCGGAACGGCGTTCGCCAGTGTACGCGTTGGAAAGCAGCCCCGACAAGCCGCGGCGCTTCCGCATATCGTCTGTCAAGCCGGACCGAAAACCGCCTCAACTTCTCCACGAAACAGGGCAGCCAACTGGGTTCCCGGCGATTCGACCAGCCGGGCGTCGAAGATGAGTCTGAGCGACTCGTAGTACCAGCGCTGCTGGGTCCTGGGGCGCTTGAAGCGCTCCCACGCCCGCTCTCCGCAGCGTTCCAAGTCGTGCCGGATGGAGCGGATGTTATCGAGTTTGTCGGCGATGCTGAGCAGGAGAGCGGTCGTCTCGCCCGAGCCGAGCAAATCGAGCGTGTGCTGCTTGCGTCTCTCCCAGGTCCATAAGCCGTCGGGTTCGGTCGCAAACTCAACCAGCCGCGCTACGGTATCCCCGAAAACCGTGCGGATTTCCTCAATGGTTACGGGCGTGTCCTCGACGGTGTCGTGGAGCAGGGCGGCCACGGCCAGTTCGTCCGAGCAGCCGTGGTCGAGCAGAATCCTGGCCACGTTCAGCGGATGAATCAGGTACGGAATCCGCGAACCTTTGCGGAATTGCCCGGAGTGCGCGTCGTCGGCAAAGCGCAGTGCCGCGAAGATTGCCGCTTCGCCCTCGATCTCATTCCTTGAAGCCATTTTGGTTGGATTTTTTGAGTATACGACCGGAGCACCGCAGGGCCCAACGCGCACACCGGTCAGAGTTGGAGCCAGCCGGACTTGACCAGCCAGTAGACCACCGGGATGGAGAAGAGCGAGGAGTCCACCCGATCCAGCCATCCGCCATGGCCAGGCAGCAGATTTGAGCTGTCTTTGACGCCCGCTCCGCGCTTTATGGCCGACTCGCACAGGTCGCCCACCTGTCCAGCGGCATTCGCGATCACGCACAGCAGCACCGCTTCCCAGGCCGGCACGCCCGGAAACATGAAGTGCAGGAAGATGACCCCGGAGACGCCAGAGAAGACCAGCGAGGCAGTGGTGCCCTCCCAGGTCTTGCCGGGGCTGATGGTGGGCGAGAGCTTGTGACGGCCGAAGTTCTTGCCCACATAATAAGCGGCGGAATCGCCGAACCAGTTGATGGCGGCGGCAAACAGCAGCCACCAGGGGCTGATGGCGCGCAACTCGACGGCGCAGCGCCAACTGCCGAACACGTAGATCAACCCGAGCACCGAGCACGCGGTAATGGGCAGCACCCCGCCCAGATTGCCGTGGCGCAGGGAAAGCGCAAACGCGAGTAGCGCAAACAGCAACACGAACACGCCCACCTGCCCCAGCGGGATCAGCAGGACGATGACACCGGCGACGTATCCGGTGAAGGTCCTGGTGAGGTTCTCGTACTGCGGGAAGGTGGCCGAGGAGATGCCCAGGAACTCGTAGTAGCAAAGTAGCGCCACTACCACCAGGGTTGCCTGGAACACCTGCTGGGGAGCGAAGCAGACGATGTAAAAGAAAAAGGGAGTGAGCAGGAGGCCGGTAATTAGGCGCTTCATCGGATGGGGGCGCTGACGGCTTCCGCCTCGGTAGCAGGGCTCGCTTGTGCCGGTCGCAGCCCCCCAAAGCGCCGGTCCCGCTTCTGATAAGCCGCGATGGCTTCCAGCAGGCAGGTCCGGTCGAAATCCGGCCAGCATATCTCCGTAACGTAAAGCTCGGCGTAGGCGATTTGCCAGAGCAGGAAGTTGCTGATTCGCATTTCTCCCGAGGTCCGGATCAGCAGGTCCGGTTCGAGCTGGCCGGCCGTATCGAGCTTGCTTTCGATGGCCTCCTCATCGACTACCAGGTTATCCAGCGTCCCCTCTTCGCGGGCCTCGGAGATCAGGCGGTTCACAGCGTCCACAATCTCAGTTCGGCCGCCGTAGTTGATCGCCAGGTTGAGGATCATGCCGGTATTCGAGCTGGTGATCTGAATGGCTTCACACAACTCCTGACGCACCTTAACGGGCAGGGCTTCCGTGTGCCCAATCACGCGCATGCGGATGTTATTGGCCATCAACCGCGGCACTTCGCGGCTCAAATAATAGGTCAGCAGCCGCCAGAGTGTGTCCACTTCGGACTTGGGCCGCTTCCAGTTCTCCTTGGAGAACGCGTACAGCGTCAGGCTTTGCAGTCCAAGTCGCGCGCAGGTCTCCACCGCCACTCGCACAGGCTCCACACCGGCCCGATGGCCGGCGACACGGGGCAGATTGCGACGCCTCGCCCAGCGGCCGTTGCCATCCATAATGACGGCCACGTGCGCAGGCATGCGCGCTGGATCGAGCGAGCACGCAAGCTCCCATTCCCGGTTACCGGGCTCCAGGATCTCCAACAGGGCCTTCATTGGTGGTCAACTTCCTTTCAATCTTACCCCATGCAGTGAAAGACGTTCCGCAACGAGGCGGTATTCAGCCGCATTCGAGAAAGATGCCAACTCTCCGCCTGCGATTTCGGGACGAGGGCGTTAGGCTCCTGCGCGCAACCAGCTTTTTGTTCTTGATTTCAGACAAAAACATCGAGTTACCCCTCGCGTTTGTAACTGAAATGCAATAGGCTTGTCTCGTAATTGACATAAACCAATTTCGGAGCGAGCGGAGGTGGCCAATGTGGCTGCGAATCACGGCGGTGTTCTTAGTTGCGGGCGCTGGGCTGCTGGCAGAAGACTCCGCAACTCTCGGCCTGGTGATTCGCAAGGGCGCAACGGTATCCGCGGTAGTCCGGGAGTCCTTTGAGGCAGACACCGCGCTGGGCGTCCAGAGCTCGTTCAGAGACGCGAAATGGGTCCTGGTGTGGCGGGACGAAGGGAGTTCCTCCGCTTCCGAATCGTACGACCGGCTGATCGTGGTGGCGTTCAAAGGCGATTGCTCGACGGTGATGCCCAAGTCTGCTTACGGCAACGGCCCGTTGGGTTGGACCAGCACATCAGGCGACCGGGTCTTGCCGTTCATCGGAATCGACTGTGACCGGGTGAAAGCTGCGTTGATGGCACCGGAAGGCTGGCCGCATTCCATTATTCCCTCGGGGTTGCTCGCCAGGGCGTTGAGCCACGTGGCATTGCACGAGATCTACCACGTGCTCTCCGAGCGCAAGCACCACGACGCCGAGGGGCTGTTCAAGGCCGAATACTCGCCCAGCGACCTGCTCGCCCCTGTCGCCATGCGGCCCGCCGGACTGGCCGAGATTGCGGGTCTTCCAAAGCGTTAAAGCGCCAGGACCTGTGTGCGGCACGCAGGTATCGCCGCCACTCAGCGCGAGGCCGCAGCTTCGTAGAAACGCCAGGCTGGCTTGAAGTCGCGGGGCAACACAGACCCTGTCAGACTGGCGCGAACCATCTCGATGGGGATGGCGTTTTCCTGGAGAACCGCGTCGTGGAAGGCCCGATTCGACATTTTGCCCGACTCCACCAGGTCGCGGTGCAGCGCCCGGAGCTGCAGCCCGCCCAGCATGTAAGCGATCTGGTACAGCGGTCCGTAGCTGTCGTCTTCAAACGAGCGCCGGACTTCGCCTGCCGCGTTATCGCGCTCGTGCCCGACACGCTTCACCAGGAAGTCGATACACTCTTCGGGCGTCATTTTGCCGAGGTGGAAACTGAGCGAGAAGATGATGCGGGCGCAGCGGTGCATCCTCCAGAACAGCGCCCCGACGCGGTCCTCCGGCGTCGTCTGAAAGCCCTGGTCCCACAGCAGCAGCTCCCAATACAGAGCCCAGCCTTCGACCAGAAACGGCGTCTCGAAGGCCGACCGGTAGGGCCGGTAGCGTTCGGCCATGAATAGCTGTAACTCGTGCCCGGGGATCAATTCATGCAGCACGGTGGCGTGCGAGAAGTGCGGGTTATTCCCGCGCATGCTCATCAGCTTCTGCTCGTGCGTCATCGTGTTGGTCGGATAGGAGACGATGATCGTGTCGCCGCCCAGGAAGAACGGGTTGACCAACTGCCGCTCGGGCGTCATCATTTGCATCCGCCAGCTCTCGCGAGCCAGTTCGGGCACTGTGATCAAATCGCGCTTTGTAACGAACTCCAACGCCTGCTGGGCGAGGTCGCGAATCAACGCAGGTTGTTTGCCAGGCTCGACGTAAGTCAACTTGACGGCTTCCAGCGCCTTCAGCCAGTCGTCGCCGTAACCGAGCTCGCGCGAAGCCTTCTTCATCTCGGCCTCGCACCAGGCATATTCCTTGTTGGCGAGTTCGACCAACTCCTCCGGGGAATAGGGGATCATCTCGGCGGCCAGTTCGTTGAGGATCGCGTCCCGGCCGATGGGGTTGCCGACAATCGTGCTCGGGTCGTTGGCTTTCACGCCGACGACCTTCTCCTTGAGGAACACCGCGTACTCTTGCAGCGCTTTATCTGCTTCCTTGTACGGAGCCTCCAACCACCACGTGAACAGCGGGTCGTAGCCGCTGCCGAATGTGAACCAGTCCTTGAGCGACGCCCGCAGCGCTTCGGCCTCTCCGGCAGCGCGGTAGGCGACGGTGCGGCGCAAATGGACGGGGCGATCCTGAGCGTCCTGCTTGAGCTGCTCTTCGATTTCTTTGCGCAGCGACTCCAGTCGTCTACCGATGCTGGCGACCTGCGCCGCAGCGTTCGCTGGATCGACGTGATCCATGCGCCGCCGGGAATCCACGAGTATTAGAATCAGCGGGCGAAATGGCAGCAGCGGCAGGGTCTCGGCAAGCTGCTTGCCGCGTAGGTCGAGCTGATGCTGGTCGCGCTTCAGACGGTTTCGGAAGAGCAGATAGTCGATCCTGCCGGGCTGGCTGAGCTGGTCGAAGTCGAGGCTATCCAGTCGCGCCTGCCACTCCGAGTAGAACTTGGCCATGCGCGCACGGCGATCGGGCGAGGATTGGGCGGCGCTTCTCCCGCCGCCGGACCAATACTCTGTGCCGAAATAGCGTCCCAGCGTGGAGTTGTCGGCGGCATAGCGCTCGATCAGGGGGCGCAGTTCGCTCCCGCCTGAATCGGGCAGGTCGGCGGGCGCCGCCGCTCTGGCCATCGCCACCATCGTCAAAAACAAAACCAGCTTGGAAATGCTCGTCATCGGGCGATAATCCTCGGGAAGTGGCGTGGAAACGTAACCCACGCTAACACACCGATCTCCTCCGAAGGGCGAGCCGCATCGGGGTGGGATTCCATGGAAATCCGTAGTGTTATTGTTTGATTAGAGATAACTCCTTCCGCAATGGCAAATCCCTATCGCACGCGTTTTTCGAGCTCGCCTCTCATGGGGGGCATTACGCCCGCCGTGAGAACGTTGTTGATCGTCAACACGGTTATCTTCGTGTGCTGCATGCTCTCCCAGACGCTCGATGCAACGCTGGTGACCTTGTTCGGGCTCAGACCCGCCTCGGTTCTGCATCTCGCCGTCTGGCAGCTGTTCAGCTATATGTTCCTGCACAGCACTGTGGGGTTCACCCACATCCTGTTCAACATGTTGACGCTGTGGATGTTCGGAGTCCCGCTAGAGAGCGTCTGGGGCAGCCGGCGTTTTTTGCGCTTCTATTTCTTCTGCGGCATCGGGGCCGGGCTTTTCGTCGTGGTCCTGAACTACCTGTTGCCCGGGGGGCGGCCGGATATCCCGACCATCGGCGCCTCGGGTGCACTGTATGGCCTGCTGCTGGCCTTCGGGCTGATCTTCCCCGACGCCCGCATTCTGTTCTTCTTTCTGTTCCCGATTCAGGCGCGGGTTTACGTTTGGATCATGGCGGGCATCCTGCTGTTGACCACCTGGGGCGGCATCGGCGGACCAGTCAGCAACATCGCTCACCTCGGCGGGATGGCTTGCGGCTGGATCTTTCTGAAGTTGGGACTGGATCGCGTTCGCGGACCGGAGTTCCACCCGCTGGAGTCGCTCGACGAATGGTATAAGGATTGGAAATTGAAGCGGGCCAAGCGGAAGTTCCAGGTCTACCTGAAGAAGCATGGCCAGGGACCGCGGGACGATCGTTGGGTAAACTAGCCGGCTGCGAGGCCGTCGACCAAAATCTGGACGATTCCGTGTCGCCTGCCGCAACTTCAACGACAATTGGTTCGTCAAGGGATTGATATTGCATCGGTTCGAGCCCGGAGGCGAGGTGTCATGTTGAACAGCGTTCATTTGAGTTCCGTTAAGCGAAGCGGGATGGCCCTTGCGCGGCCCCGGCATGGGATCGCAGCCATCGCAGCCGCTGGAATCCTGCTGAGTGCGCTTCCGGTCGCGCTGATCGCACAGGAAGGTCCGCAGCGCGAGTCGGGGGACACCGTGGCGCGCCCGAAGAAGAAGGACGCCAAGCCCGCCGAAGACACCGAGCAGCCCAAGATCCCCTCGAAACTGGGGAAGAAGGCCGAGCGGCAGGACGCCGGTCCTGGCGCGCCCACGTTCCGGAGCGATGCGCTCACCGTGAACGTGGACGTAGCCGTGCTCGACAACCGGGGCCGCTTTATCCCCGGAATTCCCGCCGGCAACTTCAAGATCTACGAAGACGGCGTCCCGCAGAAGGTGACCGCCTCGTCTACAGGCGACACTCCCATTACGCTGGCCATGGTGATCGAGTTCTCAGGGCGCTTCCAGCGCTACTGGTCCACCGGTTGGATCGAGACCCTGAATGCGACATACGGCTTCCTGGAGACGCTCAAACCAGAAGACCAGGTGGCGGTTGTTGCGTTCGACATGCGTACTACAATTCTGTCTGACTTCAGCAACAACCGGATGGACACGCGGGAAGCGTTGGCGCGCCTGCGGATCCCCGGCTTCAGCGAGTCGAACGTGTATGACGCACTGACCGAGATTGCCGACCGCATGAGCGAGATCGAAGGGCGCAAGGCGATCTTCTACATCGGCAGCGGCATGGATACGTTTTCGAAGATCACGCTCGACCAAACGCGTCGAAAACTGCAGACTGCCGGTGTGCCGGTGTACGTGCTCGGCACTCTGCAATCGCTGCGCGAGTATCTCGACGCGCGTGGCGCGATGGGACCCATCGCCCAGTTGGACTTCCTGCAGGCCGACAACCAGATGCGCACGTTCGCCAAAGAGACCGGAGGCCAGGCCTGGTTTCCGCGCTTTCTCGGCGAGTATCCGAATATCTTTCGATCTTTGAACGAGGCCCTGCGCAACACCTACATGCTGACCTACTCGCCCACCAACACCGCGCGCGACGGCAAGTTCAGAAAGATCAAAGTCGAGTTGGTTTCACCCACCGGCGAAGCGCTGAAGATCACCGACGAAAAGGGTAAACCCATGAAGTACACGGTGATCGCGAAAACGGGCTATACGGCTCCGCGCGAAGTGGAGTAATGCCGTCCCTCCTGACGCCCGCCCGGCAGGCGTTGCGCGCGCGATACAACAGGCCTTTGAACGAAGTCAAGCACCCGATTTCACTGCGTTTGAACACGATACAAGTTCATTGACACATCGGTTTCAGACCTGTTACGTTCGTGCCTGTTCCCATCATGCCAAGTCGGGTGAAACCATTACGCGCGGTACCAGCTAAAGTCCTTCTGGTTGACGGCCATCGGGCCGGGGCAAGAGCGCGCTGTTCGGTCCTGGAAGAGCAGGGCCACCACGCTACCGGTGTGCATACGCCGGATGAAGCACTCAGCCTCCTGCAGGCGGAAAGTTTTGACGTAATCATCACTGAATACAAGCTGTCCGGCACGACTGGCCCCGAGTTCATCCTGACTCTGCGGGAGGTTGCGAAAGGCGTCCCCATCATCCTGCTTTCCGGCTTCGTGGATGCGCTGGGATTGAATGAACGGAGTACAGGCGCTGACCTGGTACTGATGAAGTGCGCTGCGGAGACGAGCCAGCTCACCCACGCCGTTAGCCGCTTGCTGCGGAGTCGGCCTAAAGTGCGCAGGATCAGGAAGAAGCCAGCCGCGAGCGACACGGATCCGGGTGCGAAGGCCCCGCGTAAGACCGGCACCCACGAGTAGCTGGTGAATCGCGGCAGATTGCCGAACCGGCTGCATCGCCGTTTGCAGCCGCTGGCCGCTCTATAGCCTTGAGAATGACAGCGCGTTGAATTCGGTCGAGTTCCGGGTAGCGGCTTCCAAAGCTACATACCACGGTGGCCTGACGTCTTCCCCGCCCCGGCCCGGGTCGCTCCATGCGGCTGTGGGAGCGCTCACACGCATGGGCGAAAACGTGCGACCGGGTCCGTTTCGTGCACTGGGAACCGGGCTACGCGCCGCGCCTATTCGGAGCCCGGCGCCATCGCGTAATAGCCCTTGCGCGCCTGAACCTTCAAGTCTTTCCGGTCCTTCACGCGGATCTCCACCTTGCGGAACTTGCCGTCGCGCTCCGGATTCGTGGGCGAGTAGGCAATCACGTACTGGCTGCGGAGTTCCTGCTGCAATTGGTCGTAGATGTCGCTGAGCCGGTTCTTGCGATCGACGCGGAACACGCGTCCGCCGGTGTCGTCGGTGAGCCTGCGCATCAGGCCCTCGCCGGAGCCGCCGAACATGCCGCGGGCGTAGTAGGGATCTTCGTACAGGATCACGTAGATGATGGAGTCGGCCTTTTGCGCCGCCTCGACAGCCTCTGAAGGCTTCGTGCGGCTGCCCTGGTCGTCCCCGTCGGTGATCAGCACCAGCGCTTTACGGCCGACCTCCGGGCGCATCTTTTCGTTCGCCGCGAGCCACACGGCCTCATACAGCACGGTGCCCCGTGGATCGCGTGGAACGGTGGTGGGCGTGACGGTCGGGACGCCTGCATTCAAACGCAAAGAGCGCAGGCCCTTAGCGAGCAGGGTGTGCGAGTTGGTCAAGTCCTGCAGCAGCTCCGACTCGACGCCGAAGCTCAGCAGGAAGGCTTCGTCCTTAGGCCGCAGCACTTGCTCGAAGAAGCGCGACGAGGCCGCGCGTTCGTCTTCGATCAACCGCTCCTGGCTCTTGCTGACGTCCACCAGCAGGCCCAGGGTCAATGGCTGATCCGTCTCGCGTGAAAACGCCTTGAGCGTCTGGAGCTTGCCGTCCTCGTAGACCTCGAAGTCGTCCTGCTTCAGGTTGGCGACGTACCCGCCATGGTTCTCGCGGACGGTGAAGTACAGGTTCACCAGCGAGACGTCCACCTTGATCACCTGATCGTCAGGCGGTTGCGCGGCGGCCGGCGTGGCGGAAGGTGCTTGCGGCGACTCGGAACGTTTGAACTGCGCGCCCAGGGGCACGATCCCCAGCAGAATCAGGAACGAAGGCAGAATCCAGCGGGTAGGCTTCACCTTCATTGGGATGCGGCGCATGAGCACGATGTTACATCTGTCGTGCGCGAAGATTGCGCATGGGTTCCCGACGCGCCATCCGTTTGCTTAGGTGTTCGCGCCAGACTCCAGAGTGAGGACCCACGGATCTCCATTGGGTCTTGCTTCCAGTTGAACTCGAGTGCGCCGCCAACTCGGACAACGGCCTCCGCAAATCAGCAACCCGTCCGTAACCTTTCGGAAATACTCATCGCTTAAACTGATAGGGACCGCGAGCCGCCGCGAGTGGCCGGTCAGTTGAGGCTTCCATTGAAGTTATGGTTTCAATCGGGCTGCATCGTGGCGGTCCTCACGAGCGTGGCGTGGGCGCAAGACGCGCCGCTGACGTTATCTGATTGCGTGCAGAAGGCGCTCAATGCCCGCAATGAACTCACCATCGCCAGGAACGACCTGCGCATTGCGCAGCAAGGCGTAGTGGGGGCACGTGCCGGATTCCTGCCGCAGTTTCAAGTGAACGGCGGCTATACCTACAATTCACCCTCGAAGACCAGCGGTGCCCCGCAGTACATCGCGCTCAACGGCGTGCATGAGTACGTGACCCAATTCGACGCTTCGATGCCCATCGACACCTCCGGACGTTTGCGGGCTGAGTTGGCGCGGGCGAGGTCGGAGCGCGAGGCTGCGCGGCAGAGCGTCCGCCTGTCGGAGCGCGATCTGCGCAAAGCCGTGACGGGATCGTACTACCGACTGGTGCTGGCCCGGCGTCTAGTCGAGGTTGCCAAGAGCACCCTGGCCGAGGCGCAGGCGTTCGAAGGTCGCACCCGGAAGCTGAACGCCGGCGGGGAAGCCGCCCGGGCGGACGTCGTCAAAGCGCAAGCCGAAGTTGCCTTCCTGCTGCAAACTCTGCAGGGCGCGGAACTCGACGCCGAGACCGCCAACCACGATCTAGCTTCCTACTGGACCGCGGATGTCGCTGCTGCGCTGAAGCTGGACGACCCCTTCGACGGCACGCTGCCGCAACCGGCCCCGGATACCGCGGGCGACACGTACCTGAAACGCGTCGAGTTCTCTCTGTTCGACGCGCAGCGGCTTGGGCTGAAGGCGGATGTAAGCGCGGCTCGCTCCGCCATGCTGCCGCAGACCTCGCTCAACTGGCAGTACGGTATCGACTCGGAGCGTTACACTTGGGCCGACCGCGGCCAGGCATTTTTCGCCTCCGTGAATGTGCCCATTTTCGATTGGCTCAAATCGTGGAGCGCCACGAAGCAGGCACACATCCGCCTGGAGTCGTTCGACATCACGCGCGACATCGCGCGCCGCAATCTCTCGAAGGAATATCAATCCGCCCTGGCGCGCGTGCGGCTGACCTGGGCGCAGATTGAAACCACACGCCAGCAAGTCAGCTTGTCGGACGAGAACTTCCACCTGGCCAAGGTAAAGTACGAGGGCGGCGAAGGGTTGGCGCTGGACGTGGTCGCCGCCCAGTCGCAACTCGCCCAGGCGCGCGGCAATTACTACTCGGCCATCTCCGCTTACTTCAATGCCAGGTCGGATCTCGAGGTCGCTTCAGGACAATGAAACTTCTCCTTCTGCCCGTTCTCGCCGCTGCGGTCATGCTCAGCGGATGTTCAAAAAAAGAAGAGGCCGAGCCGAAGCCGGAAGTCGAGGTAAAACTCGCTCCGGCAACCGTGGATGACGTGGAGCAGAGCATCACCGGTCCGGCCACGCTGTTCCCGGTGGCCCAGGCGGGTGTAGCGGCGCGCAACTCGGCGCCTATCAGCAAATTGCTGGTGAAGAAGGGTGACAGCGTTGCCGCAGGGCAGACACTGGCCGTCCTGGAAGCGCGCGACGTGGTGGCGGCAAACAACGAGGCCGTGGCCAATGTCAACGAGGCCGAACAGAATCTGCTGAAGACGACGGCGGGGACGCTGCCTTCGGATTTGGAACGCGCTCGCGGCCAGATGGTCGCGGCGGAGGCAGCCTATAAGCAAGCCGACGTGATCCACTCCCGCCGCAAGAGCCTGTTCGACGAGGGAGCGATTCCGCAGCGCGACTTGCTGATGGCGGAGACCGATCTGGCGACCACAAAAGCGAACTACGAGGTTGCCAGGCTGTCCTACGACCTGCTGAAGAACCAGTCGAACGAACGCGACGTGCAAATCGCCAAGAGCCACGTGGAGCAATCTAAGGCGCGTCTCGCCCAGGCCGACGCGCAGCTTGCCTATACCCATATCACCGCGCCGTTCGCGGGCACCATCACGGAGCAGTTTATGTTCCCGGGCGATATGGCCCGTCCCGACGCGCCGGTGTTCACGGTCAGCGACCTGTCGAGGGCTGTGGCGCGGGCGCAGATCCCCGAGTCCGACTCGGCCTCGATTCAGGCCGGCCAGGCTTGCGAGTTTCTTCCGGGCGGCTCCCCGTCGAGCGGTGCGGACGACAAGGCCGCCAGGTATGCGGGCAAGGTCACGGTGGTCAACCGGTCGGCCGATCCGGCGCGGCGGACGATAGAAATCTGGTGCGAAATCGGAAAGCCGCCCGCCACCTTACACCCGGGAGTCTTCGGGGATGTCGCCATCGTTACCGACCGCAAGAAGGGCGTCACTGTGCCGCGCGAAGCGATCCAGTTCCACGAAGGCACGCTCACGGGCTGGGTGGTGGTGGTTGAGGGAGGAGTCGCTCACAAAATTGAAGTCGAAGCCGACTCCGCGCCGGGACCGCGAGTCCACATCCTGAAGGGACTCAAAGGCGGCGAGAACGTGGTCACCGAAGGCGTCTACGGTCTCGACGATAACGTGAAAGTGAAACTCGCCGGCCAGGGCGGAGAGAAGAAGTGACCTCCGCGCTGGCCCGCTTTGTCGATGCCCACGGAAGGGCGCTGGTACTCGTGTTCTGCGCCTTCGCCGTCGCCGGGATGGTACTGACGACCCAGATCCCCGTTTCGATCTTCCCCCAGACCGATTTCCCGCGCATCGTCGTTCGGGTGGACAACGGAATCGCCCCGATCGACCTCCAGATGCTGACGGTCACCCGCCCCATCGAGCAGGCCATCAGAACCGTGCCCGGCATTACCACGGTGAAGTCGATCACCGCGCGCGGCGGTACGGAGATCAACGTGTTCTTCCGTTGGGACGTCAACGTCGAAGACGCGCTGAACCGGGTCCAGGGACGCATTTCCGAACTAACCTCCACTCTGCCCAGCGCGGCGCGCTTCTACATCAATCGCGTCACCTTTTCGGTGTTCCCGATGATCGGGTTCAGCATCACCTCCACCTCGCGCAGCCTGGCGGATCTGTGGGAACTCGCTTACTACGACTACGCGCCGCGGCTGTACCGTTTGCCGGGAGTTGCCGAGACGCACATCGTCGGCGGGCGCACGAAGGAATACCACGTCATCGTCGATCCCGAGAAGCTGAATGGGTACGGAATTCCGCTCACCAAGGTGGTCGAGGCCCTGCGCAACACGAACCTGGTGGCCCCGGCGGGCATGGTGCAGGAGAACTATCACTTGTACCTGACCACCGTGACAGGGTTGATCCGCGACCCCGAACAGATCCGCGAGGTGGTGGTGGATGTGGTGAAGGGCACGCCCGTGCAGGTGCGCAACATCGGCACGGTGGTCGTAGCTGAAGAACCGGCCTACAACATCGTGACCGCGAACGGGCGCTCCGCCGTGCTGGTAAACGTCTTGCAGCAGCCCGACGGGAACTCCATCGAGATCGCCGACGCGGTGAATCACGAGATCGTGGAAATCCGCAAAACGCTGCCCAAAGACGCCGAATTGAGCGTGTTCTACGACCAGTCGATTCTGGTCCGCGACTCCATCAACGGCGTCGTCGAGAGCATCCTCATCGGCCTGTTCCTCTCGGTCGCCGTGCTGATGGGTTTCCTCAAGAACTGGCGCACGACGCTGGTCGCGGCTATCGTGATTCCGGTCGCCGTACTGTGCGCCATCGTCTTTATGAAGCTCTACAACATGAGCTTCAACCTGATGACGCTGGGCGGACTCGCGGCCTGCATCGGCGTGGTCATCGACGACGCCATCGTGATGGTCGAGAACATCAGCGTGCACATGGCGATGGGCCAGAGCGGTAAGGACGCCAGCCTGAACGCCATCACCGAACTCACGCCCGCGCTGATCGGCTCGACCCTGACTCCCATCATGGTGTTCGTGCCGCTGGTGTTTCTGGGCGGCATCACGGCGGTCTTCTTCCGCGCCCTGGCGATGACACTGGTGACCGCCCTGTTCGCCTCATTGCTGCTGGCCGTGCTGTTCACGCCCGTGCTGGCGCGACTGTTGATCAAGCCGAAGAAAAAGGACGAGATCGTCGCCTCGGAGGAAGCCGCGGAGCAGGAGGGCGAGGGTCGCATCATGCGCCGCCTGACCAGCACGTACGAGCGTGCACTGGCTTGGTCCCTGCGCCACGACGGCATCGTTTTGTCCGTGGCCGCCGTCATTCTGGTCGCCTCGGTGGGGATCTACTACCAACTCGGGTCAGGCTTCCTGCCGGAGATGGACGAAGGCGCATTCGTGCTCGACTACGTCATGCCGGCCGGGACGTCGCTCGAAGAGACCGATCGCGTTTTGAAGCACATCGAGGGGATGCTGCACGAGACACCGGAAGTCGAAAGCTACTCGCGTCGCACCGGCGCGCAGTTGGGCCTGGCCATCGCCGAGCCCAATACGGGCGACTTCCTGATCAAGTTGAAGAAGGACCGCAAACGCACGCTCGATGCGGTGACCGACGATCTGCGCGACCAGATCAAGACGGCGCACCCCGCACTCGACGTGGAGTTCCCGCACATTCTCGAAGACCTCGTGTCCGACCTTGCCTCCGCTCCGCAGCCAATCGAAGTGAAGATCTACAACGATGATCCGAAGGTGTATCTCGACCTGGCGCAGAAGGTGGAAGACTGGCTGAAGAAGGTCCCGGGTGTCGTGGACGTCGTCAACCAGAACTTCGTCATCGGACCGGCGGTCAACTTCCGCGTCGATCCCCGCAAGGCGGCGCTGGCCGGCTTCACGACGCAGCAGGTGGCGGATATGGGCACGGCGATTCTCGAGGGCGAACCCGCTTCGGACGTCATTCGCGACAACCGTTTGATCCCGATTCGGGTGCGCTATCCGGCGGGGTATCGGGGCTCGGTGGCCAAGCTCAATTCGCTGCTGGTCACCTCGCCGACCGGCGTCACTTTACCCATCTCGTCGTTGGCGACAGTGGAGGTGGAAGAGGGCCAGACCGAGATCCACCGCGAGAACCTGAGGCCGCTCAGCAACGTGACGGCCAGGTTGACCGGGCGCGACCTCGGCTCGGCCATGGACGAGATCCAGCGCCGCTTACCCAAGGAGATCGCAATCCCGGCGGGTACGGAAATCGAGTACGGCGGGTCGTATCAAATCCAGAAGGAGAGCTTCCTCGGGCTGACCCAGGTGCTGCTCGGCTCCATTCTGCTGATCTTCATCATTCTGGTTTTCGAGTTCCGTTCCTTCTCGCACCCGACCGCGATTCTGGTGGCCACCATTCTGTGCGGATCGGGCGCGCTGGCGGCGCTTTGGATCACCCACACCACGCTGAATATCTCGTCGTTCATGGGCGCCATCATGGTGGTCGGAATCGTCCAGAAGAATGGCATCCTCATGCTCGACGCGGAGCGTACTTATTCCGAGCAGGGGCTCGGCTTGCGCGACGCCATCTTCCAGGCCGGACGCCGCCGCCTGCGCCCGATTCTGATGACGGCGCTAGCCACGATTTTCGGCATGCTGCCGCTGGCCTTCGGCGCCGGCAGCGGAGCGCAGTTGCTGCAGCCCCTGGCCATCGCCGTGATCGGCGGCGTCTCGGTGTCCATGCTGCTGTCGCTACTGGTCACGCCGGTGCTCTACTTCCGCCTGAAGGAGTTTGGCCTGTAAACGGCCGCTCGCACGCGGCGGAACCCCGCATCGTACTAACCTGGAGGCTGCCCATGAAGAAGGCCGTCGCCCACCTCAAGTCGTCCGATCCCGTGCTCGGCGCGCTGATCGACCGGATTGGCCCGAGCCGCATCCACTACCGGCCCGCCACCTTCGACGCTCTGGTGAACTCGATCATCAACCAGCAACTCAGCGGCAAAGCCGCAGCCACCATTTACGGCCGTCTGGAGGCCGCGCTGGCCCCCAAGGGAGTCGAGCCGCGCGGGATTCTAAGGCTGGGCGAGGCAGGGCTGCGCGAGCTCGGCGTCAGCAAGCAGAAGGGTTCTTATCTGCTCGATCTGGCCGAAAAGACGCGGACCAGGCAGGTGGACTTCGAGGCGCTACCGAAGCTCTCCGATGCGGTCGTGCTCGAGCAACTGACGGCCATCAAGGGCATCGGCGAATGGACGGTCCACATGTTCCTGATGTTCGCCTTGCGTCGCCCGGACGTGCTCCCCATAGGCGATCTCGGAATCCAGAACGCGATCCAAAAGGCCTACGGTTTGGAGGCGCGTCCAAAGCCGAAGCAAGTGGCGGAACTGGGAGCGAAGTGGCGGCCGCACGCGTCCTACGCCGCCTGGTACCTCTGGCGCAGCCTGGAGTAAAGACGCAATTCGCATGACGACGAGAGCCGCACTGATCGAGGAATTGTCCGCTCACCAAGCCTTCAACCAGCACGAGGCGCGGATGCTGGCCCGGGTGCTGGAGTTCGTGCGCGAGCATCCCGATTGCTTCGAGCGTTCGCTCGCCGCCGGCCACGTTACGGGCTCGGCCTGGATCGTCGATGCGGCCCGTACCCACGCTCTTTTGACGCATCACGCCAAGCTCGGCCTGTGGCTGCAGCCGGGCGGCCACTGTGACGGCGACTCGAACGTCTTGAGAGTCGCGCTGCGCGAGGCCGCGGAAGAATCCGGGCTCACCGAACTGGCTCCGTTGCTGGGCGGCGCGATCTTCGACGTGGATGCGCACGAGATTCCCGCGCGCAAAAACGAGCCCGCCCACGTGCACTACGACATTCGTTACGCGCTGCGGGCCGACCGTTCCCGGCCTCTGCAGATCAGCGCGGAGTCCAGGGATTTGCGCTGGGTTCCACTGGACGAAATCGCCGGCTTGAACACCGACGAAAGCGTGCTGCGCATGGTTCGCAAGACGCAGTTGATCGCCGTGGGGAGCCGGCCATGATCGCCATCGTCATCCCCGCCTACCAGCCCGAGCGCTCGCTGCTCGATCTGCTGCGCGAGCTGCGCGGACGCACCCCGTCACCGATCATCGTGGTCGATGACGGCAGCCGCCAGGAGTGCTGGGAGATCTTCGAGCAAGCGGCGCGGGTGAAGGACCTGACGGTGCTGCGCCATGCCGTCAATCTGGGCAAGGGCGCCGCGCTGAAGACGGCATTCAACCATGCTCTCTGCGCGTGGCCCGACGCGGCCGGCGTGGTGACCGCGGACGCCGACGGGCAGCACCTGAGCGAGGACATCCTGGCCGTCGCGGGGCGGCTCGAGGAGCAGCGCGACGTGCTGGTTTTGGGAGCCCGGCAGTTCACCGGCGACGTGCCGCTGCGCAGCCAGTTGGGTAATCGCCTCACGCGCGGCGTGATGCGGATTGTCGCCGGCCAGCACCTGAACGACACGCAGACGGGGCTGCGCGGCGTGCCCCGCATCCTGCTGCCGTACATGCTGCGGATTGTCGCCAACGGCTACGATTTCGAACTCGATATGCTGCTGGTCTGCAAGCATCGCGAGATTCGCATCGTCGAGGAGCCGATCCAGACCGTCTACATCGCCGGGAACCGCTCGTCGCATTTCAACCCGCTCACCGACTCGCTGAAGATCTACTTCACGCTGCTGCGCTTCAGCCTGGTTTCCATCGTCACCACGGCGATCGACAACAGCATCTTCTTCCTGCTCACGCATCCGTTCGGGTGGGTGATCTGGCACGCGCAAGTGCTGGCCCGACTGGCGGCGTTGACGTTCAACTACCGGGCCGCGCGACGTGCGGTATTCCTGCGGGAGACAGGCTCGCCGCTGACGTTCCTCAAGTTCCTGGCGCTGGTCATCGTCAGCGGCACGCTCAGTTACACGCTGATGATGGCCCTGCGGGAGCACGCGCATTTCGCGCTGATGCCCGCCAAGCTGACCGCCGAGACGCTTCTGTTCTTCGTCAACTTCCTGGTTCAGCGCGACATCATCTTCGCCACCCGCGCCCAGCCCGAGAGCGTCTCGCACGGCCCCCAACGGCCTCCGGTCGAGGCGGCCCCGGAACCGGACGGCGACGGCGGCTGAGCCGTAGGCCTCCCGCAGGGAGGCCTACGGCAGTCACCGCCTGGAGTTGGAATTTGCGCCCACTGCCGGGCGCGGATCTCTCTAGGACCGGCGGGCCGTTCCCCCCAACCATGGAAATGGCACCCTCCTCCAGCACCGAACCGCGCATGTCAAAGAGCGGCCATCTACTGTTGGCGCGAGGGGCCGCTCTTTGACGTGCGCGGTCAGGTGCTGGGGGGGGGATTCGCGGTCAGGTGGCGCAGAATCAACAACCGCATTTTCTGAGCAGCCGCGAACGACAGAGAGCGGCCAAGTCGGATGACAGCCACCACTCCCTCACGGTCGTGGCTCCGTTCCGGTGGGTTTTCGGAGCAGCCGATCTGGAGACCGGCGGTCACCTACCACTGGGCGACGGCGGCCTCGATGGCCGCGGCGGCGGCATCCCACGATGCCGCGTCGGGTTCGTCGATCTGCAGCGAAGCCACACCCAGCGCTTGGGCCGCGCCCGAGTCGGCGGCCGAGTCGCCCACCACGAACGCACGGCCCGGCGGGAAGCCGAACTCCGCCAGAGCGCGCTCCAACATCCGCGCACCGGGCTTGCGGCAGGCGCACTGGTCGGCCAGCGAGTGGGGGCAGTAGTAGATCTTCGAGATTCTCACGCCGCTCGCGGCGAGCAGCTTCAGCGTGGCCTGATTGACGGCGATGAAATCGTCCGTGCTGAAGTAACCCAGCCCGATGCCTTGCTGGTTGGTGACGATCGCCAGCCGCAATCCCAGCGACTGCAGGCGGGCCAGCGCGGCGGCGGCGCCCGGCACGAGTTCCACCCGCGAGGCCTCGTGGAGGAATGGCACGCTCCTGACGATGGTTCCGTCGCGGTCGATCAGCGCGATACCGCGCGCGGCTGAGGCGGGCAGCTTCTCCGGCTCGGCGTGGGCGGCCAGCAGTGCGGCGCGCTCGATGGTCCGGGTCGTCGAGGAGTCGAATTGGACCTTGATGACGACCGCCTGACCACCCCACGCTGCCAGTGCCTTGGCCGAGCGCAGATTGGATGCGGCGTAGTCGCCGCCCTTGATGTAGAGCTGCGGCTTGATTTGCTCGATCAGCGGCAACGGGCGCGGATGATCCAGCAGCGTGACGGCATCCACCGAACGCAGCGCCCCGACCACGCGCAAGCGCTGTTCCTGCGGATTCACGGGGCGCAGCGGACTCTTGTACTGCCGGATGGAGGCGTCGGAGTTCACCGCCACGATCAGCGTGTCGCACAGCGCGCGCGCCTGTTCCAGGTAATCGACGTGGCCGGCATGCAGCAGATCGAAAGCGCCGCAGGTGAAGCCGATGCGGAGGCCGGCCGCCCGCTGTTTATCGCCCCAGGCGGCAAGCTCGCCGGGGTCAACGTAGTTCGCCATTCTCACTATTGTCGCCGTTCGGGCCGGAGGAAAAGAATCGTGGGCGGTGGGCGCCGCGCGGCGAAATTGCCGTGAAACGCCAGCCTAAGCCGGACCGGTTGCGGACGCGACGCGCTGCTTGCTCCTCGCGAATGCGCCCCAGGGAGTCAGTCTACGATAAGCGCACTTTCGAACCACTATCCTGAGACGAACTGGCGTGGACCAATTGCGCGGTTTGGGCGTCTTCCTATCTAAGTGGAACAGGAGCGATGGACCCCAGACGATATGCGCGGATAGAACAGGTTCTCCTCTGCTATTGATGAGCAGTTACTCGCTAGGTCGCTGCTGAATCAGAGCGCCACTGGCATGCCGAAAGGGCTTCCGGCCATTCGCTGGCGGGGACGGCGTGACGCGGGTTCCTATAGCCAGAATGCCGTCGAACCCTAGATCATGGCTGGGTTTGCGATCCAAGACCACGCCACGTGGAAGAGAGGCATTTGATTTCCAAGGTTGGGGGCCACAGCCTTGCGGATCGCATCCCCAGTTCCCCCCCCCTAAATGGTCAATCATCAAGGCCACTGTGTGCTCCGCAGGAAGATAAGCGCCCATCGGTTCATATGGAATGACATCCGGGTAGCCGTTGCGCTTCGATGCGTGAAATGAGCCGGCCAACGTGATTACCAAAGCGTCAGGTGATTCCGCCGCTGCTTGGATAAGTGTCTCAGCCATTCGCCTCTCTCCGGATGCCACGGCCTTAACTAGGGCCGCTTGGTCCGTACCTTCTATTCCTTCCATTCGGGAAACCGAGATCGCCACTACTTTCCGGACCAGCCCTCGCCGCTGAAAGGCCGCTAGATCTGCCAGAAGAGCCAGCATCGCCTTGCTAGTGCGGCCATCGCCGTCAGCTTTCCATTCGTCGGAACTTAGGAGACGTTGTTCTGCTGTCGCCCGATCCGGCGCCCCAAAATAGGCGTCCAAACCAATCTGCGAGTTCATCTCCAGGCCCACGATGATCGGCCGTCCAGTAATGCCAGCCGAGCAAACAAGATCCGCGAAAATGCGCGGCACCTCGTTGGCTCCGTGAGCCTCCCCAACGTTAACGAATCGAAGTTCAGTTTTCGACCACAGCAGAGCGGTCCCCTCAAGCGATCGGCAAGTCGATCTTTCGCTGGCTGACGTGCGGCCATGAAACGCTGGGACAGGAACCGTGATCAGCACGACGAAAGCGAGTTTAACCGTAAGAATCCTTGAGTGTTGCATTGGCTTGCGAAGAGCGTAACACGGCCCCAACACTCGACGGGGGCGAAACCGCCATTTCGCAACTTGACCCTTCGCGTGGCATATCCGGTGTCGCCGAGTCGGGCCAATGGACGGGAAGCGCACTTATCACCCACGGTCCGAAAGATCTGGCTTGTCTAGCACTAACCTTGTTAGGATCGCACCAGGGAAATGTTGACAAATCCTGCTGTCGAGGAAGCTGAACACACTGAACCCGGGCGGCGTTCCCGCGTTTGGATGGTGTTCCTCAACCTAGCGGTGGCAGGGGTCTGCGCTGTCTCTGTCCTTACGTACTTCTGGACGGCCTTCGCGGCAGGAGAGCGACCTGGCCCCGTGCCAATTGAGGTGAAGCTATTACTAGGATCCGTGCTCTCCACAGTGGCGGCACTAGGCATTGTGCTTGGTGCCTGCGCCAGATCATTCCCCTGGGTGGTCGTCATGGAGACGCCCCTTCTGTCAGCGCTCACCATGTGCCTCCTGTCAAATGCGGGCGATGGGGCTTCCCTGACGCTAGTGGGCTTGCTGTTGGGTTGCGTTTCGTCGGCGGTGTTTCTCTTCTTCGCATCTGCAGCGTGGACCATCAAGCGTTGGGTACGCAAACGCAAGGCCATTGAACAGCGCTGACAGGGGGCGCCGCACTTGAGCGAAAGACCGCCATTTCGGGAGCCAGAAGCCTGGAGCCGGTGTGGTTGGGCGACCGCTCCAGGATGGGACTTTCAGGCAGAAAGTCCAGTCACGCTCGTGGCCTCAGACGCAAAGACGTCTTGATTGCTCCGTAAGCAGTAGCGATGAGGAACCACAGAATCCCGTTGATCAGGACAGCGGCAAGGATCTCTAGAAGCGACATCTGCCGCAGCGTCACGCCAGTCATCCACAACGAGCGCTCTACTATGTATGCCGCAGTGACGTTTCCGGGCAGCAATCCAAGGAAGCTGATGGCCCAGAGTTGCGCGCCCCATTGTGCAGGGTGCCCGACTTGCTGACCGCAAACGATCCCAATTAGCTGCCAGATGCCGAACACGACCCAAGCGCTTCGCTTCATGTAATCCATTATGTCGAGTGCGCGCGGGATAGGGAGTGAAAAACCGCCATACCGGTAACTTGCCAATCGCCCCAAAACCCAAAACCGTAACTCCTTACGGTTCTTGTTTTCAAGTTATTGATTCTAAGTATGTTATTTAAGAAAACCGTAAGATCTTACGGTTTTGTTTTTTTGGCGTAAGGTCGTTAAGCCGCGCCTCGCACCACGATAATCGCCAAAACGAGCAGGGCAATGCCGCCCCAGGCCCAGGCGACACTGCTGCTTTTCGCGCCCTTCCATTCACCGCTCAACAGCCCGTTGACGTTGGCGGTAACGATCACCACGGACATGAACACCGGCCAGCCGACCACCTTGCCGAGCGGCCCCATGATGGCGGTCCCGATGCCGTAGATGCTCATCCCGCCGAACCACAGCGCACCCATCAAAGCGCTCCCGATCCAGTGCCACGAGGTCGTGCCCGGAGACGTGAAGAGGCCCCAGGTCTTGTTCTTGAACAGCAGGTAAATCGAATACCCGGCATTGATCAGGAAGCCTCCGGCGAGGCCTGGCACCCAGATCGAATTGGCGTCCATGCCCAGCACCGCGCCGTGAGCGGCGGCGGCTTTTTGAATCGGCTCGCCGAAGTTGAAGCCGATGTTCAGCATGGGCGAGAGAATGCCCGAGACGATGCAGATCAAAAAGCCCGCGGCGAACGCGCCCTTCATGCCCGTGGGACTGGCCGCTTCCCGATCCCGATCGCGCAAGGCTCCTGCGCGCGCGCAAATCACGATGCCCACCACAACCACGCTCAGGCCCATCAGCAGCACGTGGCCGTTGGGGGTATTCAGGTCGGAGGGATGCAGCACCAGCATCGGGATCAGGGAGCCCAGGCAGCTGGTCATACCAAGAATGATGGCGAAGCCGAGCGCCATGCCGATGCGGCTGATGCCCAAGCCAAATAAGGTGGAGCCGATGCCCCAGCCCGCGCCATAGATGGCCACCTGCAGCAGCAGGCTCAGCGAGGTGCCGCTGTAGACGTCGATCAGGGACGGAACCGTAGCGAAGGCGAGCAGCAGCGGCAGGCAGATCAGGCCGACCACCGAGTACACCAGCCAGATGTTCTCCCATGCCCAGTGCCTCTGCATCCCCTTCATAGGGAGTGCGAAGCTGCCGTGGATGACTCCGCCGATGACGGCGAGCAGAGTGCCAGCGAGTGCGCCTGAGGCCATGCCAATTGTCTCCTTCGCCGCGGATGCGGCGCGGGCACGATTCTATCAACAAACGCGGCGGAGATCCCGAATTCAGAGCCGTGCTGTCGCGATTTCGCCGCGCAGCGAGCCGGTGGTGAAGCGGTGGGATTCCGCACGCGGCTTTGGTGCGGCCTGGAGACAAAAGCCGCTCGAAAGCCTCATCAAACTGACTTTGCCGCCGATAGAGACCTCGTGAACGGGCTTATGCCCGGACTCCAATTGGCGAGGAATCTATGAAATCTCCTTATCTCGGCTCGACTGGCACCTGGTTGATCACCGCGGTCAGTCTACTTGGAATTGCACCTGCCACGGCGCAAAACAGCAGGATCGCGGGTGCGATCGACAGCAACAAGACCGTGAGGATGGCGGGGCAGCAGCACCCGCTGGCCAGAGCCGCGGCCGATCGCGGTCCGGTGGACACGGACCTCGCCATGCGGGGTATGTCCTTGACTCTACGGCGCACGGCGGCTCAGCAAAAGGACCTGGACCAGTTGCTTGCCGAGCAGCAGACTCCGTCTTCGCCGAACTATCGCAAGTGGTTAACTCCAGACGACTTAGCGAAGCGCTTTGGTGCAAGTCCGAATGACATGCTGACGCTCCGGCAGTGGCTGGAGGGGCACGGTTTTCATGTCAAGGCGGACGCCCGCACGCGCAGTTTCATCCGTTTTGACGGGACTGCCGAACAAGTTCAGGCCGCGTTCAAGACCGAGATTCGCCGCTACTCCGTCGAGGGAGTGATGCACCGTGCAAATTCCAGCGCGCCGTCGCTTCCCGCGGCGATCGCGCCGCTGGTGCTTTCGGTGGGCGGAATGGACGATTTCAATCCGCAACCACATCACGTCAGGATTCCAATGCAGGCCGCCGCTGCCGGCGTTAGCAGCCCGTCGCGCAGGAACGCGGCCGCCGCGATCCAGGGGAAGAAAGCCCCCGCCTACAACTACGGCTCCGGCGGCAGTTCGCATGCGCTCGCACCGGGCGACCTGGTATCGATCTACGATCTGCAGGGGCTCTACAGCTATGGCGTCAGCGGAGGCGGGCAGACGGTCGTCGTGATCGCCGCCAGTGACATCACGCCCGCCGACCTGGACCTTTACCGGATCACGTTCGGCTTGCCCGCCGCCACGTTTTCGACTGTCCATCCCGCCGGAGGCAATCCTCCGGGCAAGACCGATACGCAAGGCTGGCAGACCGAAGCGACGCTCGACCTCGAAATGGTCAGCGCCACCGCTCCCGGAGCGACCCTGATCCTGGACGACGACACGGACGTCTATGTCGCGGTGAACGATGCGATCGACAATGGCCTGGGCCAGATCATTACGATGAGCTTCGGAGCCTGCGAGCCCTCTTATGCGGGCAACAGCGCGCTGGTCGATGCCATGCGGGCCGCGATGCAGTTGGCCAACGCGCAAGGCATTACGCTGATCGCCTCGTCGGGCGACTCGGGCGCGGCGGGCTGCGATGCCGGCGTTTTGGCCAATCCTGCCGGAGCCACCCACGGAATTGCCGTTAGCTTGCCGTCTTCCTTCCCGGAAGTGACTGCAGTTGGCGGCACCGCCTTCACCGACCAAACCGCCACTTATTGGAGCGCCGACGTCTCCGCGAAGGGCGGCACGGCGTTGGGCTATATCCCGGAGAGGGTCTGGAACGACACGACCGCGCTGCTGGCGTCCTCGCACATGCTGGCGGCGAGCGGCGGCGGCACCAGCACGCTATTCGATAAACCCACCTGGCAATATGTCTACAACACCGACGATCCCCCGGTGCTGGTGAGTCTGCCGCTGGGCGCTGCCGACGACGGGCACCGCGACGTACCGGACGTTTCGCTGGCCGCCTCCGGCGTCAGCGACGGCTACGTGATCGCAATGGGCGGGCAATTGAGCACCGCAGCGGACGTACCGTACACCGTGGGCGGCACGTCCGCCTCCGCGCCGGCCTTCGCCGGGATGGTCGCGGTGTTGAACTCGGTGTTAGGCGCGGGCGCCGGCACCGGGAACATCAATCCCATGTTGTATGTGAGCTACAGCACCGACGTGAACTTCAAGGACGTTGCCTTGGGCGACAACCGCGTTCCGTGCGTCAGCGGGTCGCTGGACTGCACCGCGGGGAATACTGCGTATGGCTATTCCGCCGTCGACTACTCCCACTACGACCTCGCGACCGGACTGGGTTCGCCAATGGCATTTGCCCTGATGTCCAACTGGCAGAATACCTACCTGACCGCGCCCACGATCACCGGAATTGCCCCCGCGACGGCCAACGCCGGCGCGAGCGACGTCACGGTGACCATCACTGGGACCGGCTTCTCGAAAACCGCCAACTTCGCCTCGAGCGTGAACTGGGTCTTTAACAAAGTGGTCACACCGCTGTCGTCCAGCTGGGTGAGCGACACAAGCATGACGGCGATCGTACCGGCAGCGAATCTGCTGGCGGCAGGCACTGCCCGCATCCAGGTATCGAACCAGACCAACCTCGCTGCCTCGCCCGCCAACTACTCCAACCCCGTCACTTTCACCATCGCCAACGCCATCAGCACGCCAACTATCAGCGGCCTGGTACCGTCTTCCAAGCACGCCGGCGAGGCCACCTTCACCCTGACGGTGAACGGCGCGGGATACGTTACCGGCGCCGTGATCAAGTGGAATGGGACGGCTCTGGCGACGACAGTTGCCGGCCCCACGCAACTCAGCGCCTCGATTGACGCCACGAAGATCGCCAGTGTTTCGACGGCCCAGGTCACGGTGATGAACCCGGACACGGGCGCCTCCAGCGCCAGCACTTTCACGGTCAGCGCGGCGGTCAGCACGCCGACCATCACCAGCCTCAGCCCAAGTTCCAAGAACGCGGGCGACGCCACCTTCACCCTGACGGTAAACGGCGCGGGATACGTTACGGGCGCCGTGATCAAGTGGAATGGGACGGCGCTTGCGACGACAGTCGCCGGCGCGACGCAACTCAGCGCCTCGGTTGACGCTACTAAGATCGCCAGCGCCACGACGGTGCCGGTCACGGTGATGAACCTGGACACCGGCGCATCCACGGCCAGCACATTCACGGTCAACAGTGCGGCCGGTTCGGCCGCCATCACCAGCCTCAGCCCAGCCTCGGCCATCGCTGGCGGACTCGCCGGCACGCTCACGGTGAACGGCACGGGGTTCGTCTCCGGCGCGAAAGTCGTTTGGAATTCGACGCAGTTGACGACCACATTCGTGAGCGGCTTGAAGCTTACCGCGCCGTACACCAAAGCGATGATCGCCAGCATCGGATCGGCCGCGATCACGGTGGTAAACAAGGACGCCTCGACGAGCAACGCCAGCCCCTTCGCGATCAACGGCCCCGCACCGAAGATCACCAGCGTAACCCCGAACACGGCCGTTGCTGGCGGAGCCTCCTACCCAATCACGATTACGGGAACTAACTTCAAGGCCGGATCCTCCGCCAGCGGCAGCTTCGTGGCCGGCTCCACGGTCTACCTCGACGCAAATGCCTTGACCGTGCTCACGGGCACCACCACGGTCATCACCGCCACCGTCCCGTCCAGCGCCATCACGGCGGCCGGCGCACGAGCGCTCAACGTGACTGTAAAGAACTCGAGCACATCGGTTTCCGCCTCCAGCCCGATCACGGTCAAGGGGCCCGCAATCACCACGCTGAGTCCGAACACGGCCCCAGTTGGAGCCAAAGCATTTACTCTCACCGTCACCGGAACGAACTTCCTGGCAGGATCCTCCGCCAGCGGCAGCTTCGTAGCCGGATCCACGGTGTACCTTGGCGCGAACGCCTTAACCGCGCTGACCGGCACCGCCACAACCCTCACCGCCACCGTACCCGCCACCGCGCTCACAGCGGCAGGCGCGCTCAAGGTGACGGTCAAAAACACCGGCACAGTGACTTCCGCCGCGAGCGTGTTGACTGTCAAGGCTCCGGCGATTACGACGCTCAGCCCGAATACGGCGTCAGTCGGAGCGAGCGCCTTCACCATCTCGGTGACCGGAACGAATTTCCTGCCAGGGTCAACGGCCAGTGGCAGCTTCGTGGCCGGTTCCACGCTTTACCTAGGCACCACCGCTTTGACGGTGCTCACCGGCACCGCAACGGTCATCACCGCGACGGTACCCGCCACTGCAATCACCGCCGCTGGAGCGCTGAGTATCACCGTAAGGAACGGCGCGATCGCCTCTATCGGCAGCGCGTTGACGGTCAAGGCTCCAGCGATCAGCACGCTGAGCCCGAATACGGCGGCAGTCGGAGCCAAGGCCTTCACTCTCACCGTCACGGGAACGAATTTCCTGCCTGGCTCCTCTGCCAGCGGAAGCTTCGTGGCCGGCTCGACGGTCTATCTCGGCACGGCGGCTTTGACCGTACTGACGGGCACCGCCACGGTCATCACCGCCACGGTACCCGCCACGGCGACCGCCGCAGCAGCCGCCTTGAGCGTGACCGTAAAGAACGGCGCGGTAGCCTCTGCCGGTAGCGTATTAACCGTCAAGGCTCCCGCGATCGCCGCGCTCAGTCCGAGTAGCATCGCGGCCGGAGCGAGCGCCTTCACAATCACCGTCACCGGAACGAACTTCCTGCCTGGGTCTTCTGCCAGCGGGAGCTTTGTAGCCGGTTCCACGGTCTACCTGGGCAGTACCGCTTTGACCGTGCTCACAGGCACCGCAACCGCCATTACCGCCACAGTCCCGGCCACCGCGATTACCGCTGCCGCGGCCTTGAGTGTGACCGTCAAGAACGGCACGATCGCTTCTGCCGGCAGCGCATTCACCGTCAAGGCTCCCGCGATCGCATCGCTCGCGCCGAACACGGCCGCCATCGGATCGACCACTAGTTCGATAACCATTAACGGTACGAGCTTCCTTAGCACCTCGACCGTGAAGTGGGCCTCCAACACCACGCTGACGGCGCACTACGTCAGCGCCACCAAGCTGACTGCCGATATCAGCAGCACGCAACTCGCAGTCAAGGGCACGTACGCCATTACCGTCACCAACGGAACCTCAACGTCCGCAGCCGTCACGGCGGCCAACTTCATCGTCACCGACGCGCCGGTACTGACCTTGATGGCGCCCAACACTCTCGCCTACACGGCCTCCGCGGCCACCACCCCGATCAGCTTGACCGGGTTGAACTTCAAGACGGGAGCGAAAGTGAATTGGGGCACAACACAAGTAGCCACCACCGGCAGCGGGGTTTCACTGAAGTTCTCACTGACGAAGGCTCTACTCCAGAGCAGCGGAGCGTTAGCCGCTTCGATAGACGTCTCCGTGAGCAACCCGGACGGATCCAGGAGCGCGTCGCTGCCTTTCGCGATCTCTGGATCGCCCGCACCGGCGCTAACCAGTTTGGGCGCGTCGTCGGCGCTGTTTAACGCCACGCCATTCGCGCTTGCCATCAACGGCTCGAACCTGGGCAGCGGCTCCGGGGCGACCGTGAACTGGGGCACCTCGACGGGATTGGCTGCCACCTGGACCAGCGCAAGCCTGCTGAGTTTCTCCGTGACTTCGAGCATGCTGCAACAGAGCGGCGCGGTCGATGTCTCGGTCACGGTGGGTGGGGTCAAATCCAACAAGCTGACCTTCACGGTCGGAGATGCGCCGCTTCCCACGCTATCGACGCTGAACCCGGCCACGGCAGTAATTGGATCCGGGCCGGTCTCTTTCTCACTGACCGGGACGGGTTTCGCCGCCGGCGCCAAAGTCAACTTCGGCTCGACGGCAGTCCAACTGACGACCTCAGGCAGCGGAACGACGCTGACTGCCTCGATCAGCGACGCACAACTGGTGACCGCTGGAGCGGGCCCTGTCCCGATCACGGTGGTCAACCCCAACGGCATGACCACAACCCCCGCGGTTAACTTCACCGTGACCGCCGCCGTTCTCATTTCGACACCGATGCTGAGCAGCGTCGCGCCGAATTCGGCCACGGTTGGCGACTCCGATCTCGCCATTACCTTGACGGGCTCGGGCTTCGTCGGTGGAGCCAAGATCTACTGGGGCTCCGCTGCCACGCAACTCGACACCACGGGCAGTGGAACGACACTGTCCGCCACGGTTCCCGCGGCCCAACTCCTAGACGCAGGAGCGGTCAACGTCACTGTCGTCAATCCCGACACGGGCGCAACCACGGCCAAGACCTTCACGGTGAATGCGGCTCCCGCACCCACGCCAACGCTGACCAGCTTGAGCGTGACTTCGGCCACGCTTGGGAGCACGGCCAATATCACTGTTGTCGTCAGTGGGAACAACCTCACCGACCAGGCGATGGTAGTCTTCGGCGCAACGAATCACGGCACGGCGCTCGACTGTATCCTTAACAGCACGACGCAATTGACCTGCACGCTTCGAGGGGACAGCGCGCAAGGTTACAACGGCTATACTGCCGGGACGTACGGCATCGCTGTCACCATGAACAGCGGAGCGTCCTATTCGAACTGGCTGACCTTCACGGTGAACGCGGCGGGCACGCCCACGCTGACTAGCATGACCCCGAGTTCTGTAGCTCAGGCGTCGAATGCGGCCGATGTCACCATCGTCATCACCGGGGCCAACCTGGACGGCGTGACATCAGTGATCTTTGGCGAGGGATGGCAATACCCGATGGCCTTCACCATTGACAGTTCGACCCAAATCACGTGCACACTTCCGGTGGCCTATTACAATACCGCCATGCCGCAGGGAGTCAGTATCCTCGCGTCCAAGGACGGCAGCACCTGGTCGAACATGCTGACCTTTACAATCCAGGCCGTGGCAGGGGGGCCACACATCGACTCATTTACTACGTCATCGGATAACCATCTGGTCTCCGGGGGAATCATCACCATCACAGTGCATGGCACTGGCTTCGATCTTCTGGCGGATCCAATCACGCTCAATAGCGGCTGGATCAACTGGATCGATTCTATCACTCCGACGCAGATCGTCTTTAAGGTTGGAACGAATTCGCTCAGTGGTTGGGGCGCGAACCCCACGACCATCCAAGTTGAGAATCCAGGCAATATCTACTCGAACATTGTTATCTGGAATTTGAACTGAACAGACCGCAGTTCAAAGTTCCACGGCCGCGGCGGATGTATTCCGCCGCGGCCGTAGTTCGTTTCATTGGCCCTTCAAGTGCGCGGTTCGTTCCCGCCGCGCGCAATCCCCCGCTATTCCCCCGCGATCCCTGGCCGCAACTTCGTATGCCCCGTGGCATCCTCGAGCGCCGCGCCGATCCTGAGCAGTTCTTTTTCCCCAAACGCGCGGCCGATCAGTTGCATGCCGATGGGCATACCGCCGCGCGTGAATCCGGCCGGCATGGCCAGCGAAGGCAGCCCGAGCGCGTTGATCCCACGTACCAGGCGCGTGGTGGCGATGCGGACGTCTTCCGTCTCGCCGCCGATGGCGACTTCGGTCTGCCCGATGTTGGGCGCAGTGATCGGCGTGGCGGGCACCAGCAGGCAATCCACCTGCATCAGGATCGAGCGGTAGACCTCCTGCGCACGCCGCCGCAGCCGCTGCGCCTGCACGTAGTCCACACCGGGAATCACGCGCCCCATGTCGATCAGCGCCCGCACGTCGTCGCCATACAACTTGCGCTGTTTGCGGATGTAAGGCTCGTGCACGGCGGCGGCCTCCACTAGCAGCGTGATCTGCGAGATCGTATTCAGCTGCCGTCCATCCGGAACTCTCAATGGCACGAGTTCCGCGCCCAGGTCCTGCGCGCGGTAGGCCATGAAGTGCACGGCGTTGTCCACCTGCAGGTCGATGCGCTCGTAAAAGAAGTTCTCGGGAATGCCGATCTTTACGCCAGCGAGCGATGGGATCTCGTCGGGCGGCAGCAGGTCGTCGGCGTGGCGGTGCGCGCTGTTGGGGTCGCGCTTGTCGGGGCCTGCCATGGCCGCCAGCGAGACAGCCACGTCGCGCACGGTGCGCGCGATCGGTCCTGCGTGATCCAGGCTGAAGCCGAGCGGTAGCGCTCCGAATTTGCTCACCAGTCCGAAGGTCGGTTTGATGCCCGTGACGCCACAGTAGGACGCCGGCACACGGATGGACCCGCCCGTGTCGCTGCCGGTGCCCAGCAGGCACAGCCCCGCGGCGACGGCCGCCGCTGCGCCCCCACTGGACCCGCCAGGAATCCGCGCCAGGTCCCACGGATTGTGGACCGCTCCGTAGTGAGGGTTGTCGCAGGTGATGCCGTAGGCGTGCTCGTGCATGCTGGTCTTGCCGAGCATCACCGCCCCCGCCTCGCGCAGCCGTTCCACGATGGCGGCGTCGAACTTCGGCACGTGATTCTCAAACACCTTCGAGCCAGAGGTGGTGCGAACGCCGGCGGTGCAAAACAGGTCCTTGTGGGCGATGGGAATGCCGTGCAGCGGTCCGCGATCCATGCCGGAACGCCGCTCGCGGTCGGCCTGCAAAGCCTGTTCCCGCGCGATTTCGGCAGTCACCGTGAGGAAGGCGTTGAGCCTTGGATTCAGGCTCTCAATGCGTTTCAAACACTCCTCGGTCAACTCGGCCGAGGAGACCTTCCCGGCCCGCAGTGCCTGCGTAGTTTCGATCAAAGTCATCGAGATGGTAGTCACTCCGCTTCGTCCTCGGGCGCGGGCATCGTACAGAGGAGGATCGGTTCCTCCTGCCAGTCGATCAGTCCGCGCAGCCCGAGCATATTCTTGTCGAGCCCTTCGAGCGTCTTTAGCATCTTCTCGGTGATCTCGATTTTCAGCCCAGCCGCCGTCGTAGTCCAGTCGCGCATGGTTTAATGATGGCATGTCCAAGGGGCTTGCCAATCCGGAGGGGCAGGTGCTGCCGCTCACCACTTTCAGTGAAGACGACGAACTCTTCAGGACCACGGTCAGGCGCTTTGGGCACGACCGGATTGCGCCAAAAGTGCGAGAAATGGACGAGAAATCCGCGTTCGACAAGAGCCTGCTCAAGGAGTTCTTCGAACTGGGTCTGATGGGCGTCGAGATACCGGAAGAGTACGGAGGCGCGGGAGGAACTTTTCTGCAGGCCTTGCTGGCCATCGAGGAGCTTGCCGCCGTCGATCCGGCCGCCGCAGTGATCGTCGATGTGCAGAATACGCTGGTCAACAACGCCATCCTGCGCTGGGCAAACAGTGAGCAGAAGAGTCGCTGGCTTGGCCGCCTGGCCACGGACACCGTGGGCGCCTACGCGCTCAGCGAAGCGGGCTCGGGTTCAGACGCCTTCGCGCTGGTGACCCGAGCTGTGGAAGACGGCGACTCGTATGTGCTGAGCGGGCGAAAACTGTGGATCACCAATGCCGCCGAGGCCGGATTGTTCCTGGTCTTCGCAACCGTTAATCCCGCGGCCGGTTACAAGGGCATCACGTGCTTCGTGGTCGAGCGGGGTGCGCGCGGATTCAGCGTTGGCAAGAAGGAAGACAAACTCGGCATTCGCGCTTCGTCCACTTGCGAGTTGCTGCTGGATGAGGTGCGCGTGACAAAGAGGGACCTTCTGGGCGAGACCGGCAAGGGCTACAAGATCGCCATCGAGACGCTGAACGAAGGCCGCATCGGGATTGGTGCACAGATGACGGGGCTAGCCTCTGGCGCACTGCAGCACGCCATTGCCTATGCGAAACAGCGCAAGCAGTTCGGCAAGGCCATCGCCGAATTTCAAGGGGTTCAGTTCGAACTGGCGCGTATGGCCACCGACGTTGAGACGGCGCGCCTGCTGGTTTACAACGCGGCTCGAAAGCGGGACGCCGGCATGCCCTTTCTCACCGAGGCGGCCATGGCCAAGTACCACTCTTCTCAGATCGCCGAGAGGGTGGCTTCACGCGCGGTTGAGGTACTCGGCGGAGTCGGCTTTACGAAAGACTATCCCGTCGAGAAGTTGTACCGGGACGCGAAGATCGGCCGCATCTACGAGGGCACCAGCCACATGCAGATGCTGACGATCGCCAAGCAGATTCTGGGCTGACGGGGCGGTGTTCGCCCGCATCGGCGGGTAACCTGCCACCCCGCTCCCGCATCGTTAGACTGGAGGTAGAGGGGATAGTTATGATTCAACGTGCCGTGTCCGCAGCGGTGCTCGGCGCCGCGATGATCCTGAGCGCTCCGCTGCCTGCCGCGCCCGCCGACGAACTTTCGCCCGCCCAGCAGCAGGATGTGATCACGAAATTCGCGGCGAAGGAAGCCGAATTCGCCCTGGCCCGCGAGAAGTACACCTATCGCCAGAGTTACAAGGTCGAGGATCTGGGGCCGAACGGCCGGGCCATCGGCAAGCAGGAGATGGTTACCGACATCGTCTTCACGACCGATGGCAAGCGCACTGAGCGCGTTGTCTACGCGCCGTTGAGCAGTTTGCAGCGGTTCATGATGGACAAGGAAGACGAGCAGGATCTGCGCAGCGTCCAGCCCTTCGTGCTCACCACCAAGGAGATCCCAAACTACGAAGTGAACTACATCGGCCGCGACAACGTGGACGAGATCAGTTGCTACGTTTTCGCCGTAAAACCGAAGCATTTCGCCGAAGGACAGCGCTATTTCGCGGGACAGATCTGGGTGGACGACCGCGACTTGCAGATCGTGAAGACGTATGGCCGGGGCGTTGGAGTCCACAAGAAGGACTCCGATCACAAGTACCCGAAGTTCGAGACCTATCGCGAGCAGATCGACGGGAAATACTGGTTCCCGACCTACACCATCGCCAACGATATGCTGAACTTCAAGGAAGGTCCCATCCCGATAAAGATGGTGGTCACCTACAAGGACTACAAGCAGTTCAAGTCGGAATCCAGCATCACGTTTGGCGACGTGGCGGAAGATCCAAACAAGCCGGCTCCGCCGAAGAAGTAGACTCCAGATCCTCGCTGCATTTGAGATCAGAGCAACGGGCCGCCGACTGTAAAGCGGCCCGCTCAGGTCCATGCCAAAGCCAGCCTAATTTCGTTTCCCGGCTGTTCTTGCTGAGGTCGGTGCATTTCTTCCTCTTGACATGGTTCCGTAATTCTATGATTATGGAATTATAGAAGCAAGGGGACCGAAGCCTGATGCAAGACGTGCCCGAAGAACAGATTGCCCGCTACGCCGACATGCTTACCGCGATGGGCACCGAGTCGCGCTTGCGCATCGTGCGTCTGCTGCTCTCGGCGCATCCCGGCGGGATGGTGGTGGGAGAAATACAGGCCGAGTTGGGCTTGTCCGCGTCGAACCTGTCGCATCACCTGGACAAGCTCAAGAACGAAGGACTGGTGCAAGTGAAGCGCGAGGGCACGTTTCTACGCTATACGGCGAACTGCGATTCGTTGCGCGAGTTGCTGGTGTTCCTCTACGCGGAATGCTGCACGCGCAGCTCGGCGGTCCAACCGGATTGGATTATTCAGTGTTGTACGAAGGAGAAGTCATGAGCGCACAAGACGTAAGAGACCTGGTGAAAGAGAAGTACGGGCAGGCCGCGCTGCGGGTCACCAGCGGCGGAAGCTGTTGCTGCGGAGCGGCGCCGGCGGATCAGCATTGCGCCGACCCTATCACCAGCAATTTGTATGACGCGGCCCAGATGGGACAAATCCCGGACACGGCGGTGCTCGCCTCCCTGGGATGCGGTAATCCGACGGCACTGGCGGAATTAAGGGCAGGCGAAGTCGTCCTCGACCTGGGTTCGGGTGGGGGCATCGACGTGCTGCTTTCGGCCCGGCGCGTCGGCCCTACGGGCAAGGCTTACGGCTTGGACATGACCGATGAGATGCTGGCACTGGCGCGCGAGAACAGGCGCAAGTCGGGCATCGAAAACGTCGAGTTTCTTAAGGGCGAAATCGAGAGCATCCCGCTACCCGACAATACAGTGGACGTTATCATTTCGAACTGCGTCATCAACCTCTCAGCCAACAAGGACAGGGTGATCGGCGAGGCGTTCCGGGTACTGAAACCCGGCGGCCGGTTCGCGGTTTCCGATGTCGTCACGCGCGGCGAGATGCCAGCGGAGATTCGCAAGAACGTGCTCCTGTGGGCCGGCTGCATTTCAGGTGCGCTGGAAGAAAACGACTACAAAGCGAAATTGGCTGCAGCGGGCTTTGAGCGAATCGACGTCGAGCCCACGCGCATTTATCACGTCGAGGACGCGCGCAATTTCCTGGCGCAGGAAGGCATTGACGTGGACGCCATCGCGGCGGAAGTGGATGGCAAGTTCATGAGCGCGTTCATTCGCGCAAGCAAGCCTGTCGCGAAGTCCTGCTGCGGACCGAACTGCTGCTCGTAAGCATTGACGACGAAGATGCAATCGAACACTAGCCCCCGGCTCTCGTTCCTCGACCGTTATCTCACGCTCTGGATCTTCGCGGCGATGGCCGTGGGCGTCTCACTGGGCTACCTCGTACCGGGCGTCGTACCGTTCCTGGACCGCTTCAACATCGGGACCACGTCCGTGCCGATTGCCATCGGCCTGATCCTGATGATGTATCCGCCTTTGGCGAAAGTGAAATACGAGGAGATGGGCCGGGTGTTTCAGCACCGCCGCGTGTTACTGCTTTCGCTGATTCAGAACTGGGTGGTCGGCCCGGTTCTAATGTTCGCGCTGGCAGTGCTATTCCTTCGCGACAAGCCCGAGTACATGACCGGCCTGATCCTGATCGGCCTGGCCCGCTGTATCGCGATGGTCATCGTATGGAACGACCTGGCGCGCGGGGACCGGGAGTATGCCGCCGGCCTGGTCGCATTCAATTCCATCTTCCAGGTGCTCTTCTTCTCTGTCTATTCGTACTTCTTTCTAGCCGTCCTCCCCCGCTGGTTGGGACTTAAGGCGGTAGAAGTGGACATCTCCATGGGTGCGATCGCCAAGAGCGTCTTCATCTATCTGGGCGTTCCATTCATCGCGGGCATGCTCACCCGCTTCGTGATGCTGAAGACCAAGGGCCGCGAGTGGTACGAGACCCGCTTCATTCCCCGAATCAGTCCGCTAACGTTGATCGCACTGTTGTTCACGATTGTCGTGATGTTCTCGCTGAAGGGCGAGATGATCGTCCAATTGCCACTTGACGTAGTGCGAGTCGCGATTCCGCTGACCATCTACTTCGTGTTGATGTTCTTCTCCTCGTTCTGGATGAGCAAGCGGGTGGGCGCCAATTACGCCGAGGCGACCACGCTTTCATTCACGTCCGCGTCGAACAATTTCGAGTTGGCCATCGCGGTGGCTATCGCGACGTTTGGCATTCACCATGGCGCGGCTTTCGCAGCCGTCATCGGGCCGCTGGTTGAAGTCCCGGTCTTGATCGGCCTAGTGAATGTCGCGCTGTGGATCAACCGCAAATGGTTCGGCGGGGTGTTCGACAGCGTCGATACCTGCCGCACGCAGAGAGTCTGACCGGCTCAGACTGAAGTTCCTGGGATGTGCTTTTGTGCGGGAGTTGGGCGATTTATGAAGCACTGGTTGCCAAGCACGCAAGCCATCCTGTAATTGTGTACTGGACGCGCAAAAGAATTGGAGGGGCAAGTGCCAACGACTCGACGGACCACAGGGTTGGCTCTGCTGCTAATCGTTCTTGGGTGCGGCGTTGGAGCTTCCACTGCGGAAGATGTCGAGCTAACCAGCGCCGGCTCGACATTCATTTACCCGATGCTCAGCGTATGGATGCGGGAGTACAAGAAGATTCATCCCGAGTTCCACCTCGCCTACGATCCCATGGGATCAGGGAAGGGTATAGCTCGGACGCTGGCAGGGACCGTCGATTTTGGCGCCTCGGACGGTCCCATCTCAGATGCTCAATTGAAGAGTGAACCGAAGCGCATACTGCATGTGCCTGTCGTGCTTGGGGCTGTCGTGCCCGCCTACTCTCTCCCGGGAGTAACGGAAGACGTGCGTTTTACTCCGGAGATCCTGGCAGGCATTTACCTGGGGAAGATCAAGAAATGGAATGATCCGGCACTGGCGCGCGCCAACCCGAACGTTAAGCTGCCGAATCACGAAATAGGGGTTCTGTTCAGGACCGACAGCAGCGGCACCTCATACGTCTGGACCGATTACCTCTCTAAGGTCAGCGGCGACTGGAAGAAGCAGGTCAGCTTTGGGACCAACGTGTCGTTTCCGGTCGGCCTCGGGGCGAGGTTCAACGAAGGGATCGTCGCGGAGATCAAGAGCCACCCGTACGCCTTCGGCTACCTACAGTCAACCTATGCGATCGAGAATCGCGTCCAATTCGGCAGCGTCCAGAACTC
>Ga0118677_10001185_pt1 | contig 56082 bp, 57 predicted proteins | sample AliMusrvi5mmetaG_FD_86154 | JGI IMG/M metagenome (GOLD analysis project Ga0118677, IMG submission 86154)
GCCACGCAGTCCCAGAAACCATCCCGGTCAAAAAGCCCCAGCGCCCTGGCCCGGCTTACCACGCCTAAAATCAAGCCGTTAAAAAAATTGAAAAAATACCTTGATTGGATCTGATACTACTAGCCCCACCTCAAGGGGTTGCATTGAACACTGGATTGAGGTTGTGGTTCTAATTCTCTTTCTAGGCTAATGAGATGGTCGCGGGTGGTTCAGTGGGGTGGCTGATTATCTGCTACATGTGCGCTGGTGTCCTGCCGTATGGGAATTGCCTTCAACAAGAGAGGAACCAGTATTCCCACCACAAGCAAAACTCCAAGAAACTGCACGCACGCTTCTAGGACATTAAAAATCGAGCATTTTTCTAATGGCTGGATAAACAGATAACCAACCCATGCACCAAAGCATAAACCGAACACTATATTTGCCGGAAAATACTTCTTTCTCTTTCTACGCCTCCACTCAAGAACCAAAGAATAGATCACGCAGGGAAGTCCTAAATAAATACTGGCAATCATGCTATACCAAACGATAGCCGTCACGATGTCATTATTCGTTGAGTCCGCCAACCGTATATAGTCGTGACTCTTGTTGAAATAAAACAGATCGGAGATAATCACGAACACAGCAACCATTATAGGTATTGGAAGCAAGGTTCCCAAAACAACTCTCAAAATACTACGTAGCATATCGTTGGGCAATGGGTTGATGTCGCGCCCTTGGCGCTTTAGAACGGTGAAAGCACTTCCCCGCGCATCCGGTCCGTCAGGGCGTTAGGGTGGCCGATGGGAGGCCTATGGAATTGCGGTTGGTCCTTTCGGGCATGATCGTGGGTATTTCTAGCGGTGTGTCAAGAAGTCTGTGAGCCGCACCCTGCGGTAAGCTCGGGGGTGATTCCAGGGATCAGATGGAAGGATTGCCTCGCGCAAAGCCGCCAGGGCGCAAAGAGGCTGGCGCTCCTTACCGCTCTGGTTCCTTGGCTATCCTGGATTTGAAGTTCCTATGCATGAATCGAATAATGTCTTTCTGTAAAAACTTTGCGTCTTTGCGCTCTTTGCGCGAGACCATCTTTCTTCAAGATATCTGAAAGGTTTCCGTTTATGTTTCCTCCCTCTTCTAAACGACAGTGCTAGAAGCGAAACTGAAACCGCAAGAAGTGAATATTTGTAGATGGCAGTATTATTTTCGTAGATCCGTTTTGTAATTCCAAGTGCGCCTCCCCATGCTTCCACGCCTCATCATAGGCCGCTGCCTCCTGGGGCGTGTCGAAATGCCCACGACTCAGGTCTGGGATTACTGCCTCGTAGATGATGACCGAGCCAATAACAAAGGCGATAATTCCAGCTATGCCGATGATGCGGATTGAATTCGTGGTGAGTGTTTTTGCTCTGAACGTTCTATTTAGAAATAAAATCTGAACCACGGATGAACGCGGATGGACACGGATGTTTAAGAGGTGATTAGATCGGACGGATCACTTAGTGAGTAAGATAGAGAAGTGGTTGCGGGCTGACTGGCAGGGGTTGTTGGCCTTAGCCACATGTCATAAAGCCGAGATTTTCCAGCGTTTTCTGGTCGAGGGCGTAGCCACGAATGTGGATAAGGCTGCCACCGTTGTTTTCCCATTTCATGGTGATCATCCATACGAGCCTTCCTTCGAAAGTGACTTGATATGCCGCCTCGGGAAGGATGACCACATCGGGATGAGTATCCTCCCTCACAAAGGAAAGTGCCTTCCGCAGGGAATCGGAATCGAGTTTTAGCGCTGCAGCCTTTTGCACCAATGCATCTGAGAGGAGATCGAAATCGTGGTGCCAATCATCGGAAGAGTACGCACTGAGTCCTTTTTCTGCCGGATGCTTTGAGAACTTGTCCCATAAGAATTGCCCCCGCTCGTCAGGGTCCTTGGGCAATGACAAATCCAAGACCATGACTACTACCGTGGCAGGTTCCAGTTTTGTGGTCTTAGGCACATGGCGGAAAATCGATTCTTCAGACTGGAAGTAATGATAGAATCGAAAGGCCAGCGCCACGATGATGAGGATAGTCCCTATCGCGCAAATCCATTTCAGACGTTTTCGAGCAGCAGGACCCATTTTATGTGTTGGCAGGACGAGTCATATTGCCGGGGTGAGATTGAGCAGTGTCTGCGGGCTAGGTGGCAGGATCTGCATGATTTGTTATTTCTTGAGTGTTGTGAAGCCGTTTTTCAATAATTGCCCACGAGCTTCTGCCAAGGTTTTTGATTCCCCAACTAATTTGAGACCGTCATAACTTCGAGTAATATCAATTGACGTGATTTCCCCCAACTCGCGTAAGTCTCTTTGAAAATTATAATCTGATATGAAACCAACAAAGTTGCCGCAGAAGTGGTGATGACTCTCATACCACAGCCCACCACTGTCTCTCACAATGGACAATGACCCACCCCAACCGACATGAATATCTCTATACCTGATCGCCATCCAGGAACCGTCGGGAAATGTGAGAAAAACCCCTCCATAGCGAAGTGATTGCTTGAAATCTTCTTCTGAATTCGCCGACGCAAGGACATGCAGCGTTTCACGTCTCGTGTTATATTCCCATATCACCGGGTATACACACCATAAAGTGAGGTACGAGAACACGGGCAGTAGCAGGATCGCAATGAATATGGTGATGAAATTTATTCTTACTTTCTTTTTTGACGATTTTTGCGATTGCGCCTGGTGGTCGAGGTGGGGTTGGTGAGGTGGCAGGAGCGCGTCTGGCAGCTGGTTATCCACGATTTGTTCACTGGGAAACTGCCGCATGGGAATCGCCTCCAACAATAGAGGAACCAGTATTACCACCACAAGCAAAACCCCAAGAACCTGCACGCAGCCTTCAAACACATTTAGAAACGAGCATTCCCCCAATAGATTGATGAACAGATAGTCAATCCAAACACCAAAGCATAAGCCAAACACTAAACTTGCCGGAAAATACTTTCCCCCCTTTCTTCGCCTCCTCTCGAGAACCAACGAATAGATCACACAGGGAAGACCTAAATAAGCACTGGTACACAAGCTAACCCAACCGATATACGTCACAATATTACTGTTCGCTAAGTCCGCAAATTGCAGGTAGTTTCTGCTCTTGTTGAAATCGAACAGGTTGCTGATGGTCATGGACATGGCAACCATCAGCGGTATTGGAAGCAAGACTCCCAAAAGAACTCTCAAAATACTACGTAGCATATGGCGGCAAATGGTTACAATTAATGAAGCGTTGGCTTAACCCGTGTTGCATGACCGTATCGTTGCACCATTGGCTAATGAGGAGCATCTTTCGGTGGTTGGCTAGAGTGTTGATCTTTCGCGGAAGGCTCGTCTGCTGGCTTGGTGTCCGATTGGATGTGTTGTTTAACATCGCTAGAAGGGTCGTCATAATCCGTTTCGAATATAAAATATCGGCCACTACTAAGATCAGTGTCCTCCAAGTGATGGCCGCGCATGATTATGTGCGCATTCCCGCCATCCGAGACATGGAATATTAGCACATCCAACGCGCCAGCCATGATCATTCTCCAGCCCATGTTTTTTCTGGATTTAAGACATGTTCGTTGAACTGAGACAAGTCGTGAATCACATTCTGAAATGCTGCACTGGCTGGCAAAAAAATAAGCCCGGACCGCACGAAGTGGCTTTTGCTTGAAATAAAGATCCTGATCTTCCTTGGACAACAGTTGAACGGCAATTATCTCGGAAGGCTCTAGGCCTTCTTTTGTGAGTGGCTTTTTGACTTCTGAACGACACGAGACAATTAGCAAAAATATTAGAACTAGAGGTTTTTTACTCATATGGTTGCTAGAAAGAATGTTTTTGACACAGACTGACGGTTGGCATCCTTCGGCGGTTGGGTTGAGGGTTGGTCTTTCGCGGAAGGCTCATCTGCGGGCTTGGCGTCCGGTTCGTCGGTCTTGGTTTCCTTCTTCTCCCACAGAACAGCACAGGGTATGATTGAGTATACTATTCCAGTTTTTTCAGATAGAGCGTCCAAAATCTCAAGCGCCGAAACCTTCTCAGCCTGATACGTGAAGCGCACCTTGCCGTAATCTGGGCTGTGGCAAAGTGGATGGCCGACCGTGATTTGAATTCCAGGCCCTCCACAGTCGTTCTCAACAGAACGGCACTGAAGAAGTCCAATAACTTCCGCTAGACTGCTATCCTCGAAGTGGACACGCTGGAAAATGTTTTTTCTGAAGGCCGCATCCATCGATGGCTGCTGTCCTTCGGGTTCCCTTCTAGGTGTATCGTGGGAGGGCTTGCTGGGTGTGGGCGCGATCACCGCTTGCGCAAGCTCCTTGCCGTGTGTCTCACCCGCACTGAATCCGATACGGTGGCCAGCTAAACCACCTCCTACTACTCCGAGCAGAAGCGCGCCAACTCCCAGTATAAAGTCTCGTGTTTTCATGGGTTTATCTTTTGTGGAACGATCAAGGGTGCCGATGATCGGTGCTTGGACTGTGGTTGGGTAGACTGGTGCTTTGTCTTACTCATCGGCGTGGAAGACGCGACAGGAATGTCGCGACTCCTTATTTAAGGATCAGGAAGGCAATTGTGAGACAGATAACTAAAGTGAGTGGCGGAATTAACAACGCTAATGCATACCACACGAGGGGCGGCATATTGCTCCGGAGAACAGCAATGATCGTGCCTGTGCCCAATAGACTGCAGAGCACGACAATTACCTCAACGAGTAGGTACAGCGGGGGCGGAACAGACCGCCAGTCAGTCAAGATGTCAGGGAAGAAGATATAAAACACGATTGGCACAAAGGCCCAAACTTTCCAGAACTCAGGGATAGTAGGCAACACATTGATCACTTGACCAGCGTATTCGATCTTTGGGTTGTAGCCGTCCGTCATCCTCACTTTTAGCGTTGAACCATCGGCCAGTGGCACCGAATAAATACCTAGCTTCGGTTTGATCTGAACGCCATCCTTAAAACCAAACGTCATCCTCAGTTTTAGCGTTGAACCATCGGCCAGTGGCACCACCAAATAGATACCTTGCTGCGGTCTAAGCGGAACGCCATCCTTGAGGATTTCGGGCGCGCAAAAAAATCCGGCTGGGCGCAGGGTGAGATTCAGGTCGGGGTGATCTTGAAGTGTAAAGGGGTAATCCATGTCGGCTAGGTGAGTTTGGGGCGCCCTTTCATGGCTTGGAAATGGGTTGATGATGTCTACCCAGGGCCTTGCCCAGGCTGGGTTGATGCCGCGCCCTTGGCGCTTTAGAACGGTGAAAGCACTTCCCCGCGCATCCGGTTCGTCAGGGCGTTAGGATGGCCGATGGGAGAAGCACAGAATTGCGGTGTGTCCTTTCGTGCATGATCGTGGGTTTTTCTAGCGGGGTGTCAAGAAGTCTGTGGGCCGCACCCTGCGGTAAGCTCGGGGGTGATTCCAGGGATCAGATGGAAGGATTGCCTCGCGCAAAGCCGCCAAGGCGCAAAGAGGCTGGCGCTCCTTACCGCTCTGGTTCCTTGGCTATCCTGGATTTGAAGTTCCTATGCATGAATCGAAAAATGTCTTTCTGTAAAAACTTTGCGTCTTTGCGCCTTTGCGCGAGACCATCTTTCTCCAGCATATTCCAGTCTAAGCGGTCTGGACAGCAGCGGTTTTATTTTAGTCCACTGGTCCTGGGCAGCAAGGCCTGATGCCGTCGAAGGGCAACGCCGAAGGGCGCGAGACACTCTTACATTCAGAACCCGGATCGCGGCGGCAAGAATACATGCCCCCAATGGAGACGGACCGTCACGGGATTTCGCTTGAGGCCGGGCGGGCTATCTGTCAGGATAGTTCCATGAAAACAAGGCGGCTAGGAGGCATCGTCGTCTTTTCGGTGTTGTGCTCGTGTGGGTCACAGAGTGACGCGTCGGCTGGGATCAGTACACGGGAGATGCGGGTTCTTCAGGAAAGCTGGGGCTGGCTGCCGGAGTATACACCACCCAAGTATTCAGTAGCGGAGCTTGAGACATTGATGGATAGATCGTCTGATCCCACACTTGATGGTGAATACGCGGAGGGTCAATGCGCTGCGCTCTCTGTGGCGCTGGCTTCAGAGGGCGATGATTGTTTTGCCAAAGTCCTCATGACGCGAAATAGTGACGTGCAGGCTGCCGTGATTAGACGTGTCGACTATTTATGGAACCACTACAAGCTGCGGTATCCACACACTCAAGCCATAGCCAAGATATGCCAGTGCAATACTAAGCCTAACCCCGGATAGCCCAGATGTCGTTTTCCCCATTTATCCGTCATCTATTCGTTTTACCCTCTCTGCTGATTATCAGTAGTGATTTTGCTGCTATGGGCGGACATGACGCATATAAACTAAATCTCCCGGGAAGCAGTATTGCGCAGTTCACACCCATCCTCGTCCTCATCACATATCTGCTCGCAGTGATTTTGTGGAAATCAAACAAATGGTTTCGATTGATATGGGTTCTGGTTGGTCTCTTCGTGGTTTACCCGGTGATGCTCTTAAGCCTATTCAGTCACAGCATCAAGACCAACGACCGCTTGTCGTACGATGACCTCAAGCGCTTCAAGGCTGAATTTGGAGTCCCTGCAGTACGTCAACGGCCTAGAATTATCGTGGCCAAAAGGGATTTCCGCCCGGAGATGGAGACATGGCTGCGTGAGATGGCAGAAGCCGCTAAAACCAAGGCCGAGGCAAATGCGCCTGCAAATTTACTAACGAATCCAATCAAATGATCATTGCCGCTGAAAACTCTGGGATGGGTCTGAAGAGGACGCGAGCCCCTTGGGGTTGGGGAATTGGGGAAACGGTGCCCCAGGGTAGCCGATTCTCGGCAACCCTTCGCTATGTTACGAAATCCCTTTGGGATAATGAGATGGGAGAAATGGGAAGAATGGGAGAAATCCGTAATGCCAGTGCAAGCGCTTGCTAACTCGGCCAAATCATTATTCCCTCTGACAACACCAAGAAATACACCCCAATGACTGACAATCCTTACGAGTCACCAAGAACGCCGGATGAACCACAGGTGACATACCAGAAGCGGGAAGTGGCTTGGATGACGGAGTCCGGTGCCATCCTAAAAGACATCCTCACCTACGCATACCGCGGCAGCGGGAAATACCTGCTCATCACGTGCGTGGTGCTCTCCGTGGTGGGCGATTTAGCCGGTGTTTTGCCGTTGATCGGGTTTGTGGTGAGCCTGATGGTGAGTGGCTTTTTTTGTGCCATCTACTTTCAGTTGATCCAGTCCACGGCAACAGGCGGGAGCGAGGCCCCGGAGTTCCCCGATCTATCGGACTTTCTCGGTGACATCATCTGGCCGATGGTCCAAGTCTTTGTGGTGAGTCTCATTTCATTTGGCCCGGGTATTGCGTATGCGCTCATGAGTCACCAGAGCGGCCCGCATCCGCTGATTACCTTGGGCCTTCTCGGCTTGGGGGCCATCTACTTTCCGATGGCTGTGCTAGCCGTAGTGGTGCTCGGAACCTTGGGCGCAGCCAGCCCCCACATTGTGGTTCCCGCGATATTCCGTGCCGGGTGGCTTTATTGGCTGGGCATAGGCTTGCTAATCCTGCTAGTCGCCGTGGGGTCCGTCATTGGCTCCGCCTTCTCTGGGAGCGTCATTTTGAGTGCGCTGGTGACGTCTATTGTGGGCGCATACACGGCCATGACGAATGCCCGGATTCTCGGAGTTATCTATCGTGAACGTCAGGAAGAACTCGGATGGCTGTAGAACTGCTCATGAGAGAAAACTAGGCACACAGCCAAATGACAGCCAAGCCCCACAATGCAACCCTCTCCTCGATGGGAGAATCCGGTGTGGTTTGCTGCGCGGGACATTTGACTAATCATATGGGGCTCGATTTCGTTAAACTTATCATGTCTTACGAAGAGACATTTGGCATTAAAATTCCAGATGCCATTGCCTCAAATCTTGTGACCGTGGGATTGGCTCATGAATATATCGTTCAGGCCGCGCAGTCTAAAATGCCACCTCTTTCCTCTGAGTTTATATGGGACAAAATCGTCGAAGTCTCCGCCAAGCAATTAGGAATCAAGTCATCCTTGATTACCAAGGATTCCCACTACGTGAAGGATTTAGGCTGTGGCTGTCCCCAAATGATGGAATGCAATGTGAAATCAAGAAACACCGTGGATAGGTTTAGGAAAGCCTATGTCATTACGGTATGCGCTCAGGGAGCAATATTCATCATAGTGCTCATCAACGGCATTTTATCAGGACAGATAGATTACATCACTCCTGTCATTTTTTTATGCTCCGCCGTAGCTCCTTTTATTCCAATGCTGCTTAAAGGAGAGATGACTGCACACCTGTCCATTGCCATTTGGATATCAAGAGTGTATGCGGTGTTTTTTTCGATTGTCCAGGTGTATGCATTTGTTGGTTTATTCGAGCCGATTCGCGCGCCTTATGTATACATTACATCCATGGTATTATTTGCGCTGTTTTACTTGTGCCCATGGCTGATAACCGCGCTGCGATCATTTCAGCTAGAGCATCCTGCGAAACCTGCCAAATGACAGCATACCCTTTGAATTTATGAGCCCTACCCACATCGCGATAGTAAGCATGTTCACCGCCATAGCCGCAGTGGCGGCGCATGCTGCACCTGTTGAGCCCACAGCACAAGATGCACCTGTGAAAGCACCTGATCCAGAGAAGAAATGACCACCACAGCCACAAGCATGCGATTGTCACCGCAGCTAAAGTTCCGACACTGAAATTATGCACCCCAACTGGATAGGCCTGATTTGCGCGGGATTAGCCCTGGTGGCGTTCTCTCTTGGCTACCGTATGGCAGTAACACGGACCAAGAGATTTAGAATTCTGCTCGCCATCCTGCTCATTATTTGGGCCATTCCCGGAGCGAGTTTTGCCAGCTATTATGCGCATGTTTTTCAAGAACCGGGCTGGTATTATGAATTCCGTTCATGGCGTGGATCAGAGTGTGTTCTGATTGTGCTGGGATTGGCCGGAGGTCTGGTGGCATCCCTGCTTCCCAGGGTACTTCTGGTCATCCCCCTGCTGGGAGTTGCGCTGTTCGCGTTTGTCCCATTCTTAAAGCCGATTATAGGCCCAATTCCGGATGATGACCTCAGGGACAGGTGGGATGGTGAGATTTGTCTGCAGAGCACGGGTTCAACCTGTGGTGCCGCTTCCGTGGCCACAATATTGCGTTCATGTGGCGAGTCTGTGACGGAACGTCAACTGGCGCGTGACGCGTATTCCTATAACGCAGGCACAGAGGTGTGGTATCTGGCAAGGGCTGTGAGAGCGCGGGGCTTCGGCACACGATTTATCATATCTACAGGGTTTGATGAAAACATACCCTTACCCGCCCTAGCAGGAGTGCGCCTCGGTGGTGTCGGTCATTTCATCGCCATCCTTTCACGAGATGGTGACCGGTTCCGTGTGGGTGAACCTTGCTCCGGGATGAGAATATTGTCTCCGAAGGAACTCCGAAAACAATACACTTTCACCGGGTTCTATATGCCTGTCACAAAAAAGCGAAAAATACACAGCAACGGCCCCTCCTGCTCCATCGTCCAAGACTACCCCTAAGTAGCCGGGTGCAAGCCCGTGACTAACCGAAGATATTCCGGGAATATGTGAAGAGGGAAGATTGCCTCGTTATTAAGGATGAGTGCTCGGCTATCTCCGCTGCGCTCCGGTTGTCTCGCGCAAAGCCGCAAAGGCGCGGAGGAGCAGGGCGCTGAACTGCTCTGTATCATTGTCTATTCGGATAATTCTGCTGTTTTTCGCTTGATGCCGGGCACGTGATCTGTCAGAAATAGGCATGAAAACAAGGTGGCTCGGTGATGGCTGGAAACGCCTGATAAAGCGTATCACAATCATCGTTGGAGTATTGGCGCTCCTCATGATTGCGGCTTTTTTGGGATTTTGGTTATACAATAGATCCCAGTGTCAGCCGCTTTACGGTAATTTCGATATCGGGACAAAGTGCATGGGTGGCCATGAGGTCTTTCTCGATCTGGACACTCGCTACGCTTACTATAACTGCCCAGGTCATAGAGACCGTCGAAAAATAGGGAATCTCGTCCGGGCCAAGGATTCGGTAACCATTTTTAATGCGCGGGATGACTCGCCCTTTTATCGCATTGATTGGGATGGATCAGCGCACTCTCTTTCTTTTTTGAAAATGCGTGACAGCGATTCAGTAAAGGACGATGTGCCAGTTCGCCGGGCCATCAGTCAAGTCACCAACCCTTCGCGTCTATGGTTACCGACAATGCTACCCGAATGAAACAAGCCATTCCACACTGCAAACACTCTATCATGAAATTCACAACACTCGCATTTCTGGGCCTTCTGACGGCCATGTCACCTGCTCAAGAGATTATCGTGGATAAAAAACTCGGTATATGGACTTCCATGTCGCCGGACAAAAACCATTTTGTCGCCATGCGCCGCATTCCATCTTCTGATGGTTGGATTTGGATGACGGATAGCGATGGATTCCTATTGAAAGTATATCTGAAAGATAGAAAACTTCCGTATGGTGATGGTGAAAATGCTCCGGAGGATGATCCGTATTTCAAGTTTGTAATAGAGTGCCGCATACCATTGGAGTATGCATGGACTCCCGACTCCAAGTTTTTCGTGTTTTCCACAGAAAGCTGCGGCGGGCATTCACCATGGCATACCGAGACCTATGCTTTCAGCGTGGACGCAAAAAAAGTAGTGTACATTGATGATGTGATAGGTTGTGTTGTTAGCAGCAGTTTTGACCTGAAAGCTCCCCACACGGGAACATTTTCAGTCGGCGATTTCGACAATCCCACAGAGAAGACTTTAGACCTAGCCCAACTATTCAAGAAATCTCCAAAGCACAAAACCAAACAGGCAGGCGCTGCCAAAGCAGAGACCAAGCCCGCAGACAAAGCACCAGCAAAAACACAGCCAGTAAGCCCCGCGACCAAGGACACCCCCAAATAGCCGGTTGCTGGACCGTGACCTTCGCAAACAATGAAGACCTTCTTCTACGCATCGCTCATCCTCCCCGCCATCTATGTGGGCGCGCTAATAGCCATCTTTCTGGAGTGCATCTTTGGCTGTGATTCTAAGGCGATCATCGCGCCTCACGAAGATTGGTTTATGGGTGTTGTTTTCACGCTCACATTGCTAGGGGTGGCGGGAAGTCTGGCAGTTCTCTGGATTCAGAAACAACCCTTGGGTATCAAGCTGAGATGGTCATTTCTGCTCGTGGCAATAAATATGATCGGTGTGCCGATATTTCTCTGGGCAGCCATGAACGGGAAGCTTGATGGGGGGCAAAATTCCGAGTCTGCTCCGATATTTTTCATGCAGAAAAAATGGCGCAGAATCATGATAGGGCTGGTCGTTTCATGTAGCATCGCGATGTTCATGGTGATGTGCGGTAGCCTCTGGTTTTCATACAGGACCAGCACTCAGATGAGCACGGAAATGTGGGCGGCTTATGCGGGGAAGCTCCAGGCGCAGAGCTGGCGCGCAGAAGGCAAGCTCAGGATTCTTGAGTTGTCTCAAGATGAAAATCTCACGTTCACTGGCAGAAAATCTGGCGAGTTTGAAATTTGGGCATGGCCACACAAAGCAAAAACCAGTTGGCTGGAGGCCGAAAATGCGGACGACGCATTTGTCGCAGCATTCAACAGATCCATGATGCATGACAAGCATGGTGGAAAACACAACGACGAGGCTACACCAAGCAAACCCAATACTGACAACCAGCGCTGAACCTTTCTATCATGAAATATACGACACTCACATTTCTGGCTTTGCTCACGGCCTTGTCTCCGGCTCAAGAGATTATCGAGGATAAACAACTCGGTATATGGACTTCCATGTCGCCGGACAAAAACCATTTTGTCGCCATGCGCCGCATTCCATCTTCTGATGGTTGGATTTGGATGACGGATAGCGATGGATTCCTATTGAAAGTATATCTGAAAGATAGAAAACTTCCGTATGGTGATGGTGAAAATGCTCCGGAGGATGATCCGTATTTCAAGTTTGTAATAGAGTGCCGCATACCATTGGAGTATGCATGGACTCCCGACTCCAAGTTTTTCGTGTTTTCCACAGAAAGCTGCGGCGGGCATTCACCATGGCATACCGAGACCTATGCTTTCAGCGTGGACGCAAAAAAAGTAGTGTACATTGATGATGTGATAGGTTGTGTTGTTAGCAGCAGTTTTGACCTGAAAGCTCCCCACACGGGAACATTTTCAGTCGGCGATTTCGACAATCCCACAGAGAAGACTTTAGACCTGGCCCAACTGTTCAAGAAAACTCCAAAGCACAAAACCAAACAAGCAGGCGCTGCCAAAGCAGAGACCAAGCCCGCAGACAAAGCACCCGCGAAACCCACCAAGCAATCATGAAAACACTTCACACCATCAAATATTGGGTGGCGTGGTCGCTGGCGATATGCGTGTGGGTGGCAGAGCCGTTTTTGAGTGCAATGTATTACGCGGTGACGAGAAAACTGAATTACTATCCCGAGCACGAAGACAATATTATAATTCCGATCACGAAAGCCGTTTTTATCGCGATCATAGGGGCGCCTATTTGGTTCCTGATCTGCCGCGCGGCTTTCCGAAACCTCCCAGGACCATTCTGGCGGCCAAAACATTTGCCGCCTATCCATCCGCCTAAAGTTTGCAGTAGGGTCTTCGGAAAATTAGCCCCAGCTATCTGGGTGCTTTTCAGGATATGCCTGTGCTTATTGATAGTGGTGGCATTTGGATTTTTCATATGTGTGAATATGGTGTCTATATCGGATCACAAGGAGCTGCTTTCTGTTATTCTAAAATCGGATTTATCACATCTTTCTGGACTTGTGCTGTTACTCAATATTTCGTCCTGCGGCTGGGCGATCCTCTGGGCACTCCTGGCGATATGTTTCATCGCCAGAATCATGGCTGGGAAGGATTACAACGCCGAAAATAGGCCTAAAATCACCTCGGGAATGATCATGCTAGTGTTTGTGGCGTTCGGCGCGACTCTCGCCGGGGGAGGGCTGTTCTTGCATTACAAAACCAAGCATGATGGGCACATATTTGACTTGTATGTGAAGGAACAGGATCTCTACGGCACATGGCTGCTAGACGCATCCAAGTTTAATTCCAAAACCTACACCTTGGAATCATTCTGTGATTTCAAGGTTATAATCCATCCGGGTGGATCCTTCACCGCAAAGGGAGTTCCGCCCGGCATCTTTTTCAACCGCAGCAGTCACATCGCAGAATGCGCGGGAAAGTGTATACTGCATGAGAAACATAACTCTGACTATATTGATTTCGTTGTCCATGGTGCTGACGATTGCGGACCCGGCGAACAGAACACGGCAATCAGGAGGATTAAAGGTCAGTTTGTTTTTGATCTGGGAAATGGTGATTCCATCCCCGTTGTCCAGACAAGCACCTCAACCGAGGGGCACTAGAACATGACTATTCCGTAAGAGGACGCAACCCCCTCGGGGTTGAGAAATTGGGGATGCGGTGTCCCAGGGTAGGCACTTCGTGCCAACCCTGGGCTGGGTGACACAACCGCGTTGCGGTTGGGGAGAATGAGTCGGATAGAACGGATCTTAGGTGGAAGTAGATCCAGTGGTCCGGAAACTAAATATTTCAGTGCAGCATCCGACTCCTGAGAGGATTCCATTGATTCATCGACTCATACCACCCCTGACGCAGAGGCTACACGTCCCAAATAATTTACTTGAAATCATCCAGTGAGACTGTAGGAATTCAACTGTGATTGCGCGCAATGGATACTTGGAAAGGGTGCGGACCGGGCTTGGGCGCGGGCCTATCGTGGCATTGATTGGGCCGCGGCAGTGCGGGAAGACCACCTTGGCGCGGCAGTTGATGAGCAGAGGCACGCCGGGCTACTTCGACCTTGAAGATCCGGCCACGGCTGCTGTGTTGAGCAACCCGATGAGCGCCTTGGCACCATTGACCGGGCTGGTGGTGGTGGACGAAGCGCAACGGGCCCCTGGACTGTTTCCTGTGCTACGGGTCTTGGCAGACCGGGATGGGCAAGCGGCTACCTTCCTGATCCTGGGCAGCGCCTCCCCCGAGCTCTCACGCCAAGCGTCAGAATCCCTGGCCGGGCGGGTGGAAATCATCGAAATGGGCGGCTTTCACCTCACGGAATTGGCCGCAGACGAGACCAACCGCTTGTGGCTGCGGGGAGGGTTCCCGCGGTCGTTTCTGGCAGCCACTGAGCCGGATAGCTTCGCATGGCGGCGGAATTTCACCCGCACCTTCCTCGACCGCGATCTGGCGGGACTCGGCTTCGGGATGTCGCCACCCACCATGGGCCGGTTTTGGACCATGCTCGCCCATTACCACGGCCAGCTATGGAACGGCAACGAGATCGCCGCATCCATGGGGATTTCCGCCACCACCGCCCGCCACTACCTTGATGCGTTGGAGCAGACGTTCATGGTCCGCCGCCTGCTGCCGTGGCACACCAACGTCGGAAAACGCCTCGTTAAAACCCCCAAAATCTATTTCCGGGACAGCGGGATCTTCCATGCGTTGCAGGGGATAGAGTCACATCACGGCTTGCTGACCCATCCGAAACTCGGGGCTTCGTGGGAAGGCTTCGCACTGGAGCAAATCCTCCGCGCACGTCCCGGCGAGGATGCCTATTTCTACGCGATTCACAGCGGGTCGGAACTTGACCTGTTCTTTCCCAACCGGCGGCAAGGAATCGAAATCAAATATCAGGATGCACCGCGGCTGACCCGCTCCATGCGCATCGCCATGGATGACCTCAACCTAACCGAACTGCTGGTCGTCTATCCCGGCACCCGGGAATACGATCTGGCGGACGGGATTCGGGCAGTGCCATTGAATACCGCCGCTGCTGCTGCCGGGCTTAGGGGATGAGTCAATAGGGACCTCGCAGATTATAGTGTAGGATCCAACCCCAGGGACATATACCAAACAAGCAGGCTCTGAGAAATCTGGGACAAATCACCCGCTAAACACACCAAGCAATCATGAAAACACTCCACACCATCAAATTCTGGGCGGCATGGACATTGGCGGTGGGCCTATGGTTGGCAGAGCCGTTTTTGAGCATGAGGTATTATGAGGTGACGCAAAGACTGCGTTTCTATCCCACGAACGCAGACTCGATTTTAATACCGATCTTCTGGTCTTTTCTCGTCGCGTTAGTGGGTGCTCCCTTTTGGTTCCTTTTATGCCGCCTGGCATTCAGGCACCTCGCAGGGCCATTCAAGCAGCCGCCACATATGCCACCGCCCGTCCCGCCTAAAGCCTTGGGCATTGTGTTCAATCGCTTCAAGCCATCCAACTGGGGACGCGTGAGGGCCTGCCTAGCCATTGGGACCGCGCTGGTCTTTGGATTTATCATCTATACGCAGATGGAGTCGGCACGAGGTTACGATCGCTTTTATGACATCATGCAGAAATCCGATTTCTCGAATCTGTCAGAACTCGCGGTCTACCTCAAGATTTCGTCCTACGGATGGGCAGTCGTCTGGGGGATACTGGGGATTTGCTTCATCGCCAGAATATTGGCCGGGAAGGATTCCAACATCTACACCAAGACTATAATCACACCGATAATGATCCTGGCCTGGGTTGTCGCGTTTGCCGGGGCTTTCGCAGAGGGCAAGGTTCTTTGGGACAAGACCGAGGTCAGGGATCAGTGCGTATTGGATGCTCTGGCAAAGGAAAAAGAATTCTGCGGCACATGGCAGATAGACGCCTCGAATTTTGGTTCCAGAACTCTCCCCGTGCAATCATTCCGTGAATTCAAGGTCGTTATCCATCCGGGTGGCTCATTCACCGCAAAGGGAATCCCTCCGGGAATATTATTCAATGGAAGCAACCACAACACTGAATGCTCGGGCACCTGGAAATTAACAAAATTTCAGGGAAATGAAATCTACCCTATCAGATTTTCAATCAAGAATGAACAGGGTCACGTGTCCAATTATTTCGACACAAAACTCGAGTTTGAAAACGGGAAATATGTCATTAGTATGGTCGAGTTTAACAGCGAGGACACCATCCCCATAGTCCGGACAAGCACCTCAACCGGAGAGCCATAGACCATGAATGGCCCGGAAGAGGACGCAACCCCCTTGGGGTTGGAGATTGGGGGGGGGCGGGGTCCCAGGGTAGGCACTTCGTGCCAACCCCGGGCTAGGTGACGCAACCGCATTGCGGTTGGGGAGAATGCTGTGTATGCGTAGTGCGCATCAGCAAACTTAGAAGAATTTGGAGTTAAAAACACACACCACAAACAAACAGAAATATGGATACGAATATGCAACCCGTGTTATTAGGGGCCCCCATTCTATTATTTTTAATCCTAGCCCTATTAGTGGCGGCAATAGGACTGCTGCCTTTTTGGTTTATTTGCAAGAAGGCCGGACTGTCACCGTTACTTTCCTTGCTCATGCTGATTCCTCTGGGGGCACTGGTGCTGCCATGGGTCCTGGCGTTCATCGAGTGGCCGACACTAAGGGCGGCCAGTCCGCCTCAGATTCGTTGATGCTGCGGCGTAGACGGACGGATAGGACGAGCAGGAAGAGGACGCAACCCCCGTTGGGGTTGGGAATTGGGGACGTGAGGTGTCCCAGGGTAGGCTCTTAGTGCCAACCCTTGGGCTAGGTGACGCAACCGCGTTGCGGTTGGGGAGAAAGGACGTGTAGGACTTATAGGACCGATGAGGCTGATAGAAAATATTTTAGGTGGCAGGGGGCGTGGCATGCCATGTGGAATGGGTGCAAAAATACCAGACGGATCTTTCGGATTCGCCTGGTTTTATTGAAGGGTTTAGTAATTGTCAGTCAGGGGCGTGAACCCATGACCGATAGACACTTATGGCCATGTCACATTGCTGAACACCGCTGTATTCAGAGCGCCGCCCGCATTGCTATTCACGGCCAGACCAACAAGGGTGTTGCTGGTCATGGAAATGGTCTGCGGTGAGCCGATCGTCGTGTAGCTGCTTCCCGTAGTGGAGTAAGAAGCGGTGAAGGTGCTGCCAGAGCGGACCAGCTTCAACCAGATGGGTGCCGGCAGTCCAGTGAGCGTGGTATAAGTGGTTGGCAAGCCGCCAGCCACCGTACGTCCATTGAAGACGATGTTTCCGTTGGCCGTAACAAACAAACCAGCAGAGACAGCGGCCGGGTAGGTGGAATCCCGAATCACCAAGCCAGCCTGGGCGCCCGCGGAGGTATAGCTCAAGGAGTTAACCTTCGTGATCACTGTGGCAGAGCTGCTGGTCACGGATTCATAGACACCACGGAAGGCGTCTGCCGTAGTGCTTCCGCAAATGGCCACCTCTTGAATCACCAACGCATTGGCAGTCCCGTTCACTGGTGCAGAATACACAAGCTGCACGGATTGCACGTTGCTAGCAATCGCTCCGGAGATACTGGAGAGCACTGTCCTCGTCGAGCAGGTGGAGCCAGTTACAGAGGTGTCCGCGAAGCTGCCACCCACTTGCACATAACTGGAACTACCCACCGTCTTGACCCAGAGGGTATAGCGTTGATCCACGAAACTGCCAGTCCAACCACCGATGGTTTCAATTTCCGAGATGCTGTAGCCAGTGGCAGAACCTCCGGTGCTAGGATTCGTGTTCAAGTTGAAAGTCAGCGTAACGGGCCAACCCGCATTCCAAAACGTGGATTTGCTATTATCCGTAGTGGAGACAGCACCATCGGTGAGACCGGCGACAGTGAAGCCACTGAAGGGAGGCACATCGCTGGTGCAATTGATGAAAGTGTGTGAATTCAACAATAAATCTGTGGCGAGAAGGCCGTCCTTACTTGGAGAAAAAGCAAGCTGAGTAGCCGAGTTGGTATAAGTGGCCTGCACTGTGCCATTGCCGGCACCTGCACCTGCGCCGGAACCCTGGACCGTGTATGTCCCAGTGCCGCTGTTGTAGGAGGCACCACCGGTGGAAGTGACCAAGCCAATATCCAAGGTTTGCAATGGAGATGGCAAGGTGTTGGTCAGACCGACGGTTTGACTGTTCGCAGCAAGTTTAGCCACCCAAGTGTTATACTCAGCATTCTCATCGTTCACAGTCGGGAAGCCGCTATTAGCGGTCCACCAAGTGTTACCGGTAAAAGTACTTAACCAAGCATTGGCACTCCAAGCATTCTGGACGAATGGCGTGCCATTATCCTGATAGGGATGGGTGTCCACAAATCCGCAGAGGTTGGTGTTGATATTGTTATTGTAGTAGTAGGAAGACGTCTGATTACGATAATTGTAAAGTAGCAGACCGCAGTTTCCTTGTGGTGTCAGCAACCCATTGCGGAGGAAACCTGATGAAAGGACCCGGTTATTGTATAGCGTATTGTCATGGCCGAAGTCGCTGGCCAGACCGTAATTAAGGGTTGCGACCACTTGATTGTTGTAGACGCTGGCATACCCGGCATTAACCGTGATGGTCCCGCCGTCACCTGCTATTATCCCTCCGCCGCTGTAGTATCCATAGGCTAATGAGAGGGGATTTCCCGGGAAGGCACCGAAAATAAAGTTGTCATGGATCAGAATGGGGCTGGTACTGGTGCCCAAGCTCTCATAGAGATTGATGACATCCTCGCCGGCGCTCAGGAATGGCTCCTTGATGAATTCGTTCCATGCGATTTCCACGCCCGGCATACCGGCGTGAGGAGTTGTACTGGGCTGGTAGGCATTTTGCAGCAGGATATCATGGCCACCGCTATGGTCGTGCCCACTGAGGTTGGAGAGGTAGCCTCCGTTACCGTCGCTATACCGGGAATCTATGTTGACGAACCTATTGTTCTTGATCTTGACGGTGTTAGTCACTCCATCGTTGTTCCCATTGTTTTGGTTGTAAGCCACTCCGAAGGCCCAGCCCTCAATATAGTTATTGGTGAGGACTAGGTTAGCCACGCAGGCTGCGCCAATAAAGCTCCCTTTGGTTGTGCCCGAGACATTTGGGTTGAGCGCAAGACCGTAGGTGTTTGTGACCGTCAGATTGGCCGGACAGCCACCGGTGACGCTCCATGAAGCGAATATCCCTGTCCCTTTGGAAAGGATGCAGGAGTTAGTGATGGTCACCGGGGATGTGGTTGCTATGGTCACAGCTGCTGTGGCGGGGTCCAGGCTTTTCCAGTTTCCTTGATAAGTTCCGCCTGCAACAAGTGACACCGGGCCGGCAAAGGTCACGTCAGCCCATGTGGAGCCAACGCGAAACTCGTCAACACTGGAGGTGTGCGAAGACTCGTTGAAAGCCCGGATACTATCAGCGACCTGGTTGTTTAGGTTCACCGTCCATCCACCGCCGGTGGCCAGAGTGGCGGTGGGGGCGGTTTCCAGAGATCCTGGTGATGGATCCACCCACATCTTGATCGCATTAGCCTGGTAATCCAGCTTGTAGACGATGAAGTGCGCATTGCTATCAGCAGCCGCCGTGACCCCTTTCCATGTGTAATAGGAGGCTCCGCCGGGAGCTGTAACTCCCGTGTCTCCAGCAGGACCTGTTAAGATGCCCCATCCGCCATTCACGCGGCCAAAGAGATTGCCGTCGGAGGTACCGGCGCTATGGCGGAACTCAAACCCAGTCCGGTAGCTTTCCACTGTCCCGTTCAGGTTGATGACCATGCTGAAATACAGGGAGGCACCACTCACCGGCGTGCTCAACACACGCGAAGCGGTAGCGCCGTATCCCATGTCCAAACGCCCTGCACCGTTGGTGCACAAGATCCCCGAAGTGGAGGTGAATCCCAGTCCGGGGGTGGCGATAGAATTGGTGCTGCTGGTTCCCCAGTTACCAGTCAATCCCAGGCCGCCGGCTTGGGTGCCGTTGAGTGCTCCCGCCGTATAACCAAACCCTTCCTCGACGATCAGCCCTGCGTGGGCGATGGACGTCAAGCCGAGTGCCGATACCAGAAGTGCCATTCTGGTCATGATCCCATTTTTACCCAGACCAGTATCAGGTGATACCGCTGGTTGGGGGTTTCTTGGAATAGTGGACTTTTTCATACTTTATTGGTTTTTGTTTTTTTTGGTTTGGCCGCCCTGGATTATGTGTTTTTAGGCTTCGCAATACGAACAGGATTCTGATTTCGTCTTACTAAGTTATCACACAATCATACTATCGTATTACACGGCAATACTAACGTATTACGCGATCATACTATCGTATTATTTCCAGGGTTTGATCTGATATTTTATTTCTGCGAACGACAGTTCACAAAATCTTCACACTATTGGGCACTATCGAAATCCCCAGAGGGTGTCCAGAATTATTTTGGTAACTGGCAACAATTTTTTGGATGACAATTTTTCGAACTCCGCAAATCTTGCTTATTCATATTCTAATAGGTAGTCGGAAAATGGGATTCCGGAAAACCACAGGCCCTTATCCAAGAAAGGAAGAAGAGCACCACTGAGGCCACTGAAAATACCGGGAAACGGGATACCCAAGGCACAATGCTCCAATGGTTCAGAGTTTTCAGAGGTTCTCAGTATCTCAGTGGTTCTCTTTTTCTCATCTAGGATAACACACACCGTTCATCCTGAGCACCTTGGGACTAACCGCCCATGGTAAAAAAACCAGACGGACCTTTCGGATCCGCCTGGTTTTATTGAAGAGTTTAGCGCTTGTCAGTCAGGGGTGTCGCTCCATGACCGACAGACACTTATGGCCATGTCACATTGCTGAACACCGCTGTATTCAGGGCGGCGCCCGCATTGCTGCTCACTGCCAGACCGGCGAGGGTATTGCTGGTCATGGGAATGGTCTGCGACGAGCCAACAGTCGTATAGCCGCTTCCCGTAGTCGAGTAAGAGGCTGTGAAGGTGCTGCCAGAGCGGACCAGCTTCAACCAGATGGGTCCCGTATGTCCAGTGAGCGTGGTGTAAGTGGTTGGCAAACCGCCAGCCACCGTCCGTCCATTGAAGACGACGTTACCACTGGGCGTAACGAATAAGCCCGCAGAGACAGCGGCCGGATAGGTGGAATCCCGGATCACCAAACCTGCCTGGGCACCTGCAGAGGTATAGCTCTGGGAGTTAACCTCTGCGATTAGAGTGGCAGAGCTGCTGGTCACGGATTTATAGACACCCCGGAAGGCGTCTGCCGTGGTGGTGCCGCAAATAGCCACCTCCTGAAGCACCAACGAGTTCGCAGACCCGTTCACAGGCGCAGAATAGATGAGCTTCACGGCTTGCACATTGCTAGCGATCATCCCACTGGTGCTGGAGACCACTGTCCTCGTCGAATAGGTAGAGCCAGTCACAGTGGTATCGGCGAAGCTGCCACCCACTTGCACCCAAGTGGAACTACCCACAGTCTGGACCCATACGGTGTAGCGTTGATCCACGAAACTGGTGGTCCAACCGCCGATGGTTTCAATCTCCGAGATATTATAGCCGGTGGCAGAACCTCCGGAGCTAGGGGTCGTGTTCAGATTGAAGACCAGTGAGAGAGGCCAAACACTACCAGTCCAAAACGTGGCTTTGGGACTGGAGAGGGAGGTGGAGATTTGCCCATCAGTTAGTCCGGTCACAGCGAAGCCAGTATATGGGGTCTGACTGGGGACGCAATTGACAAACGAATTTGAACTAAGCAGTAAATCCGTGGCGAGAAGCCCGTCCGTGGTTGGAGAATAGTCAAGTGCAGTACCCGAGTTGGAATAAGAGGCCTCAATCGTGCCGCCGCTGGCACTTGCAGCCGAACCAGAACCCTGCACAGTGTATGTTCCTGACGGGGAGTCGAAGGAAGCGCCACCGGTGGATGTAACCAAGCCTATATCCATCGTTTGATATGGCAATGGCACGGAGGTGGTCAAACCGACCGTTTGACTGTTCGCAGCGAGTTTAGCCACCCAAGTGTTGTACTCCGCGTTCTCGTCGTTCACGGTGGGGAATCCGCTGTTAGCCGTCCACCATGTGTTGCTGGAGAAATAGCTAGTGCTATCGAGGCGGGTGCTATAAGCATTTTGGACGAACGGGACGCCATTATTTTGATAAGGATGGGTGTCCACGTTACCACAGACGTTGCCAGACATAACGTTGTTGAAGTAATGGTAGAAATCCTGCCCGACGTTAGCACAATTATTATACAACAGCAGACCGCAACCACCATGCGGCGTAATTAAGCCGTTGCGGAGGCCGCCAGACACAACCACCCTGTTGCTGTATATCTGATTGTCATGGCCAAAGTCGCTAGACAGACCGTAATTGAGCGATGCGACCACCTGATTGTTATAGACGCTGGCATACCCTGCGTTCACCGTCAAGGTAGAGCCATCACCGGCTATAATCCCGCCACCCGTGTAGATCCCATAGAGAGATGATAGAGGATTTCCCGGGTATGCGCCGAAGATGAAGTTGTCATGGATCAGAATGGGGCTGGTACTGGTGCCCAGGCTCTCATAGAGGTTGATGACATCCTCGCCGGCGCTCAAGAATGGCTCTTTGATAAATTCGTTCCATGCGACTTCCACGCCCGGCAGTCCCACGTGGGGGTTTGAGCTGGTGTTCGCATAGGCATTTTGTAGTAAGATATCATGACCCAGGGCATGTTCAGTCGTGATGCCTGACGATGGGTCCGTGTGGCTGGGCAAATAGCCGCCGTTGCCGTCGCTATATCGGGAATCTATGTTGACGAAGCGGTTGTTCTTGATCTTGATGGCGTTAGTAGTGCCATCGTTGTTCCCGTTGTATTGGTTGTAATCAATTCCCATAGACCATCCCTCAATATGGTTATTTGTAACCACCAGATTCGCTACACATGCCGCGTTGATAAAGTTCCCTTTGATCTGGCCCGAGACGTTCGGGTTGAGCGCAAGACCGTAGGTATTTGTGACCGTAAGATTGGCCGGACAGCCATGCGTGGTATTCCAAGAAGCGAAGATCCCTAACCCTTTGGAAAGGATGCAGGAGTTGCTAATGGTAACCGGGTCCGTGGTATTGATGGTCACTGCTGCCACGTTAGGGTTAGGGTCGAGACTCTTCCAGTTACCGGAATAGGTTCCGCCTGCGTTAAGCGATACCGGGCCGGCAAAGGTCACATCAGCCCAAGTGGAACCAACGCGAAACTCGTCAACACTGGAGGTGTGCGAAGACTCGTTGAAAATCCGGATGCTGTCCGCGACTTGGTTGCTCAGGTTCACCGTCCAGCCACTGCCTGTGGCCAAGGTGGCACTGGGGGTGGTGGCGCTTTCCAGCACGCCGGGTGATGGATCCACCCACATTTTGATATTATTAGCCTGAAAATCCAGCTTGTAGACGATGAAGTGCGGCAGGTTATTGGCAGCGGCCGTGACCCCTTTCCACGTGTAGTAGGAGGCACCACCAGGAGCTGTAATTCCGGTATCTCCAGCAGGACCTGTTAAGATGCCCCATCCGCCATTCACGCGGCCAAAGAGATTGCCGTCGGAGGCACCGGCGCTATGGCGGAATTCAAATCCGGTCCGGTTACTTTCCACGGTCCCGTTCATGTTGATGACCATGCTAAAATAGATGGAGGCACCACTCACCGGCGTGCTCATGACACGCGTGCCGGAGGCACCGTATCCCAAGTCCAAGCGCCCTACAGTACCTACTGGCATGGTGCACAAGATTCCTGACGTAGAGGAGAAACTCAGCCCGGGAGTGGCAATGGAATTGGTGCTGCTGGTCCCCCAGTTACCGCCCAGCCCCAAGCCGCCAGCTTGGGTGCCGTCGAGTGTTCTCGCCGCATAATTGAACTCTTCTTCAATGAGCAGTCCCGCGTGGGCGATGGACGTCAAGCCGAGTGCCGAGACCAGAAATGCCATTCTTGTCACGATCCCATTTTTACCCAGACCAGTATCAGGTGATACCGCTGGTGGGGAGTATTTTGGATTAGATATTTTTTTCATATTGGTTTTGTTTTTAGTGGGCGGAATACCCTGCACTTTTTGTACCAGATGAAGCGAAAATGACACTCACCTGGACTAGTCATACTAAGGTATTACACAATCATACTATCGTATTATATTTAGGATTTTATTCGGATGTTAGTTTTTTGCGAACGACAGCTCACAAAATGTTCACACTATCGGCACTATCGAACTCATGAGGGGCTGTCGAGAAGTATTTTGGTCTCTGACGATTTTTTTGCGCAAAAAATTTTGCCCTCAGCAAATCTTGCTTATTCACAATCTAATTGATGGCCCCGGAACGGGATTTCGAAAAACCACAGACCATTATTGAGATTTTAGCCTAGATGGGAAAATGGGAACCACTGAGATACTGAGCACCACTGAGGCCACTGAAAATACCGGGAAACGGGATGCCCAAGGCTAAATGGTTCAGTGTTTTCAGAGGTTCTCAGTGATTCAGTGGTAAAACTGCACGATTACACGGAAGGACGCCCCTTTCTCACCATCCCGTGACAGTAGGCACAGCAAAAGGAGACTTTTCCCACACGCATGCATCCACCTTGGCAGAGGTGAAGGCACTGGTGAACCTGGAACCGCAGGCGATGCAACCTAGCAGGGCATCTGCACGGTCGGGCGAGTGGCGGCCTTCCGCGCGCATCTTGTCCTTGGACTCCACGCGGAGCTTTCCGTTTTCGTTCCACTCGCTCTTGCGGGTGGAGAGTTGCTTGAAGGTCACGGGGTCCAGTTGGCCTAGGTTCACGCGCCCGCGCGCTATCTCTCGCGCTCCCACGTGCCAGACCTCCCCTATCATGTTGGCATATTCGTCCGGCTCCCTGGCTGGTGCTCCGCCATGGAAGCGGTGGATGTGGTAGCCAAGTTCCGCCATGGCGTCTATCATGGCTGTGCCCAGTCCATCGGCATCCCCCCAGACCTGTGAGGCGTGAATGCCCTCGCTGCGGAGCGTGAAAACGAATTCCCGCGCCGCCTGCATGGTGTCTTTTTCCACCCATGCCTTGTGGATGCGTGCCACATTGCCTCTGCGGATGGCCAGCACGTTCTCGTCACGGCCTGCGGCGAAGTCACAGAAAGCCACGACCGCGCCGGCGGGATCAGGCTCCGGCTGCTCATCGATGGCGCGGGAGAGTCTGTCAGACGCGATGACGAGGCGTTCCGCATCCTCGGTGAACTCGGCATCGTGCATGGAACGGTAGAGCGGATGTGAGGCTCCGTATTTTTCCAGATCACGCGCGCGCTTGGCGGGGTCGATGTGCGGGCAATCCGCAGAAGTGATCTTGAATGTCAGGAAATATTTCCGCTGCGCGTGGAAGGCATCGTAGAATTGGCCCCACGGTTTTCCTGGCGAACTCACCCAGAGCTGGAACAAGCGTGTGCAGCGGTCGAACGCTTCGAACACGGCGTCTGGCACCGTCTTCGCCTCATCCACGATGATGAACACCGGATCGGTCTCGCGGTTGATCTTTGGGTGCCAGCCCTCGGCGCGGCCTGCATCGTCAGTGGAAAAACCTAACGCAAATCCGCCTTCCGGAGTTTTGAGTTCGGTCTGCAGAAATGTCCAAGCGGGGAACTTGGCCTGGAAGACACGCAAGGCAGGCCATAACTGCTTTTCCACCTGGCGGAATGATCCGCTGGTCACGATGACCTGCCCACGCGGATAACGGCTCAGAAACCAACAGATGGCAGGAGCCACGATGTTGGATGTTTTTCCCGAGCCGTTAGCTGCGGCCACTGCCACGGGTGGGCCGCCGTTTTCCTGAGCCCCGATGGCATCTAGCACATGTAATTGCCATCCATAGAGGGATGTCATCCCGAGTCTATGCCACGCGAAGGGGATAAGGGGAAGAATGGTGTGATCAGTCTTCACGCGGGCTTGTCAAGCGGCTGATGGGAGCTGGAGCAGCTCTCGTAGAAGCGAAGAAACAGCTGCTCTGCCTCCAGCTTGAGGAGGGCTGCGTCGACAGTGCCGGTAGAGCCACCTTCCTGGCCACTGACCTCTGCGGGAATCTTGTCGCGCCACTGATCGGGCCTGCGGTTATTCAGCCAGTAGATGCAGGCCCGCGTGTCCGGCCGAAAGTGTTTCACGTATTCCACGCTGTCGGTGAACTGGCCCTTGTAGGTGGCGTGCTTCGTGACCGCATGGGAATATCCGCAGGCCTGCCTGAAGAGATGGTTCACCACTTCGTCGTCAGCCAAGGCCTGACCTTTTTTCACGGCCTCGCAAAACCCGGGGTGGTCCAGCTTCCAACGATGCACTGTGTCCACATCCACCGCAAAGAATTCCGCGAGCTGCGCATAAGTAGCCCCCAAACGGCAGTAGTTCATCGCCTGGCGCGCGAAGTCCTCGCGATACGATGTTTGCGGGGCCGGGGCGGGTTTCTCCTCCACCGCGTTCATTCCCTTGGGCTGCGTCATGTGCTCCGATTGCATGACCCATCATTAGTGGCGGAGTGGCACATGGGGCAAACGGCGGCAGTGGTCCACGGGCTTTTAAATTATGAACGCAGATCAAGATGAAATTGAATTCGAGCGCGATGAGTCGGGCAGTGCAAATGATAGCGGATTGTGCAATCATCCACCTCATCTGCGTTTATCTTGTTCATTTGCCTCGTTATCACGAATAGAGTACTCGGCTATCTCCGCTGCGCTCTGGTTGTGGTTGGCTTTCTCTCTAGCGTAGGGACCCTTGATGGGCAGGCAGGATTTTCTATTTGACAGAAGGGCGGGAGCCATGGTCCTTTGTGGCGTTATGAAAAAATCATTGTTAATCTTACCCTTATTGGGCTTTGCCGCTCTCATGAGCAGTTGCGTTACTTATCCCTATCCCGGAGGCCCTGATTATGGAGCTGGTTATGCTGCTGAACCGGGCTACGTCGTTGCATACGGAGAGCCCGTCTATGTCTATGGCGGACTGAACTATTATTATTATGGTGGCCGCTACTGCTACTTGGAGCATGGCCACAGGGTTTATGTGAACCACATCCCTCATGGCGCTACCCATTACCATGGCGGCGGTCATGGCTATGGTGGCAACAATCATGGGTATAATAACAACCATGGCTACAATAATAACCACGGGTATAATAATAATGGTCAGGGCAATGGTGGCCACGGCACCAAGCCCTACACCAACAATTACAAGCCCACGAACACTTACAAACCTACGGGTGGTAACAACCCCTCGAACGGTTTCAAACCCACAGGCGGTAACAACCCCTCTAACGGTTTTAAACCCGCAGGCGGCAACAACCCCAACTTCCAAAAACAGGGACAAGGTGGTGGCAATCCCAACAAACAGGGAGGAAACCAGTCAAATCAGGGCCAGAAGAAGAAATACCCTGACAAACAATAAACAGATCAGGGGTCTCAGACCTCCGGTGTCCACCTTGGTTTTGTAACCCGGACGGATACCAACTTCTAGCTGTCGGTGGCTGTTATGGCTGCCGACAGCTCTTTTTTATCCCCGAAGCGTGAGGGAGCCATCCGATCCGTCCTATTCTTCCTTTTCATCTTCTTTTCTAATTGCTGCTATGCCATTCAGGGTTTTGTCAGTTTTTTCCAAGATCGCAAATGCTCGCTCTGCGTTCACTATTCTCAATTCTTCCCTCTTCTTTTCCCCAACGGGGATATGTCACACAGCCCATGGTTGGCACGCAGTGCCTACCATGGGTATAGCGTGATAGATTTATCTACCCCAAGGGGGTTGCGTCCTCGGGGTGACGTGGGTCCTTTTCTTCCCATCAAAAATCATCAACTATCTATCATCATTCGTCAATCTCTTCTACCAGCCAGAAAAGAGGCGGGAGAAGCCGCAGCATCCTCACCGCCTCCTTCGCGTCTTTGCGCCCTTTGCGCGAGACACTCTTCACCTGACATCTTAATCCCGTGGGGACCACCCTATCACGCGCGGATAATGGCACCGGCGAGCCCGGCGAGCATGTATGAGAAGAGAAAGGCCACAAGCAGAGTGACGATGAGCCACCAACGGCCCAGTCTGCCAAGCGCGTAGGCGCAAGCGATGAACAGCGGCGTCCAAATAAAGCCACTTACCAGAAGATAGGTATTGGTTGGCATCTGCTTTTGGGTCATCGTCCCTATCATAATGCCCGGCAGAATAATCCAGGTCTTGAGGTAGTCCATGCGTCTATACGCACAGTCCGGATCGAAAAACAGCCCTATGCCCACGATGATCACGGGCAAATAAATCGCCAGCAGTGTCAGCCCTAGCACTCTCATGCTGGAAAGTCGGCGCGGTGTGCCGCTTGTTTGATCTGGTGTCATCCTGATGGCCTGTGGGCACGCTGCTATCACTGCGGGACTGGCACTGCCACCAGCACTATGGGCAATGTCCATCGCTTGGCCAATTGCTCATGCCAAAACACGCGCAGCACATCCGAGCCATTGCTGATCTCAGCCTTGCCATGGAAGGCCCGGGAAAATGATCCGGCACTGACGACTTGGCTGACAAGCGGCCCACCGTCAAAATTAAGCGCGGTCCGTATGCCAAGTGGCGCAGCCTTGAGGAATTCTCCCAGCCTATAGATGGTGAAGTAGCCGGTCTGCGTGGTTCCCAGGATGACACGCTTGCTCTCGTCCAAGGCTACGAAGTTGCGGGCAGCAAGCCAGGTTTTACTTTCGACTGCGCGGTTCACACCCTTGTCATCCATCAGTAGCGGATATGAGACCATGGCCTCGGGAAACATGCCTATAGATTTGAAGACGTCGCGGTCTTTCAAATCAAGAATCTCCACATGGTCACCATCGGCCACGAAGGCACCATGGCTGGATTGATATTCCGTAGGGCCTGCGGGATGACCAGATGTGCGCAGCGGCGTCAGCGGAACAAATTGATCGCCGAAGTAACTGCCATTCACCACCACTGCGGCCCCAAGCTCGCGCTGCCAATCCTCCGCGAGACGTGTCCCCGTGGGATCCCAGTGGACGCTGAAGTGATACCGATGTGGATCGAGGCGCACTAGCACCATGTGATCGACTACGACATCTCCCACGCGGAGTTCCATCTCTGCGGTCTCAAGGCCGGGCGCACGGGACTCCCAGTGAGGTGCCGTGGCTGTGGGCATAGGCACCACAGACTGCGTGGCGATGCGCAGCCAAGCCGGACGCATGACGAGTAGCAGACCCCAACAGATCAGCACCACCGCAGCCATTGTCACTGCGGCACGCACCAACCACCGCCGCTTGACGAAATAACCGACGACCAATACCACCAGAGCCAGGGCAAGCAAGAGGCCAAACACATATGCCGAAAGGTTGACTGCACGGTCGGCTGGCAGGAATTTCCACAAGTATGATTGAAGTTTCCAGGACATGATTTGATGTTTTAAACGTATAAATTTAAGCCTCCGCCACTCAGAACTTCTGCTAGAATATTACAGTTTTTTGTGTGTTACGGTAATAATGAAAAATGGTATAAGCAACATTGATCCAATAAAGCACTCCAAGAAGCATCCAAATATAATTAGCCGGGGTAAAAGCATCGTTGCCTTCCCCTTTGGGGTCACCACATGCGAGATTAATTTTTTCCTGTGCAATGAAAAATCCCATGAACAAGGAAATAGCAGCGGCAAGCATAAGCACAATGCTGTAGGCGTTCTGATCAGTTATGCGGTCTATAGGATAAGACACGATCATGAGTATAACCATGATGGTTGCATGCAACGAGGGTTTCCAAGCGCTTGATTTCTCCTTTAACAATATTCTCCTTTCCACCAAGGCAAACAGGGAATGGGTAAAGAACACTGGAAAAATGGCGCGCGCTATAGGCCATATATCCGCATTGGTCGCCTTCTTGTACTGCACCCAGTTTTTATAGTACCAATACACCTGATATAGGCCGTGTGTGGCGATATAGAGCGTGCAGAACTTGCGCTTTGATACGACATAAAAGACCTGCGATATTGGCAAATCTGCTTCCAGTTCAAGACTTGCCTTGGGTGGCGCGTAGATGTTCTCTTCGGTCATAGGGTTTCTTTTCCATTCAGAGGCGGGCAGCATCATTGTTCCACCCCCGGCGCGCAGACCACGCCCGGCGGGAGCATCCAGAATGGCTGTCGGACAGAGCTTGTCCTAGCCATTAGCCATCCTGCTGACAATGCAATATTTTCACATTTACTGCCACATTGCCGACGTGGATTCACGATAGGAAGCGGGAGACATTCCTGTCCCCCTCTTTTTTATCATCAATCTCTTCCCATCCGTGTACATCCGCAGTTCTCTTCCACTTCATATCAGCCTACTTCAGTGCCAATTTGGCCTCTTGGAGGGTCTTTTTCAACTCTTTAACATGTTTCTCATTCTCTAGCTGTTCGCGATCGGCTTCAACAATGATTTTCGACATGTCAGGACTGAACACGACCAAGGTAACAGAAGCACCCGTGGTGAATCCCTTCTGGATTCTTTCCTTAAGGACTGCCGGGAATGCACTGCCATCCAGCGACTTGATAGTTTCTGCCCTGGCGAAGACCTTGACGGCACCAGAGCCCACAGCCTTGCCGCCGTTTTCCATGGCAGCGGCAGCATGGGGGCAGGTGTCATTACTGCCGTGAACGAATAGCGCGATGAGCTTTTTCCCTTCGGCCTTGCCTTGGGCATCCGCCAGCTTCGAGATGGGCGTGAACCCACGCGGGGCATCCTCCTTGGCAGAGAGTGGGAGAACAAGACAGGCGGCAAGTGTTACAATAGCTGCGAACGCTTTGTTTTTCATGTTGGTAGCGGTGTGTGTGGTGAGATTCTGTGAATCGCTAAAAGCAGCGATAGACTGATGGTGATTAAATGGCTGATTTCCTCCGGGTCAAGGGTATTCCATGGCAGCCGCGCTTGTTCGCAATGGTTTAGCTTTTCTCACGTAATGAGCACGAAGGAGCATGGCGCTCTATGCATCCTCTCGAAATCCGTGTGCACAATTCTGCATTCCTAACCCAGCGTAGCCGGAACCATAGGGCCGCCAAATGGGAACGAAAGTCCAATGACCACTCACATGGGAACCACTGAATCACTGAGAACCTCTGAAAACACTGAACCATTGGAGGAATTCTCCTTGGCTATCTCCTTCCCCGGTAATTCAGTGGCTCCAGTGCTGCCCAGCACCTCGGTGGTTGATCAGTTTCTTTGCCAAAAAACCGACTTCCCCATGTCCACTTTGACGGGGAAGGGACTAATTTCCCCCACGGGTATATGTCTCATAGCCCAGGGTTGGCACACAGTGCCTACCCTGGGTATCGCGTGATAGATTTTTCTACCCCAATGGGGGTTGCGTCCCCGTGTGAATCAAATCCCCTATCTACCTATCAGCCTCTGGCAATAATTTTTGGCAGTCAGTATAGCCTACTTACCGAAGACTCTCCCTAAGATGTTCGTGGATTTCAATGCACCCCAATACCGGCTGTCGAGCGCGTTATTGACATTGTCGCCCATCACAAAATAGCTATCCGATGAGATGTGGTAAGGGAATTTTGTGACTGGATTGGATTTCGGCCCTAGAGCAGGGGGTGGAAGTGTGTATGCTCCAATTTTCAAGCTGGAGGGAATGGACATCACCTTGCCGTTGATGGACAGTCCCGCCGGCGTGATATCTATCACTTCACCGGGTAGACCAACCACACGGGAGACCCATATTTGTCCGGCGCTGAAAGGCGGTTCGAAAACCACCACATCCCAGCGAATGGGTGTGGTGGATTCAAAAGCCCTGAGATCCGCAGTGACAACCTCATCCTTCTTGATGGTTGGCACCATACTGCTTGAGCTCTGCCGGTATCTCTTCGTGGTGCATGAGCACAGACAGAAAACGACGAGCAGACTGAGAATAATTTTGTGTGTGTTCATTTCTTGCGGAACTTTACGTGCCTACCACCCGTTACCGGGAGCCATCCTTTGGCACAGGGGTAGAGGGTTGATCTTTTGCGGGAGGCCCATTTTTGTTATTGGTGGAGGTCGGCGGCTTGTCAGCACCCGGTTGTGCGGTTTCTGCCTTGTTCTGCTCGGGGCGTATCACTATCCATTCCTTGGGCTGCACACCCGCGGCAACTCTTTGGCAGGGAAGCCTTACTTCCGGTTCCTGACGCGGGCGTCCTAGTGCCTTATTCATCGCATCGCATTGTTCCTTTGTAAGAATTTGGCGCAAGTGTAGCTCAGCACCCTCCTCGACGAGTTCATAGCCTTCTAGCAACAAAAGCGCGCCTATTGCCTTGCTTGCGTTCTCATACGAAACTGGTCCTGGCAACACAAATGAAGTGGTAATCTTCAATTCATCTTCACTTGAAACGATGGCCTGCTTGTGCGCGATTTTTGCAGTGATCTCAAGCAGGTCACGGAAACTTGCTTTTGGGTCAAAATATCCATACGCTGCGACAGCTTTGGCGGGTTGGGCTTGAAGCTGAAGGGCGAATAGAATGCCCAGTATGCATTCTAGGATGTGTTTCATTTGATTCATTTATTGGTTTTACAGCACAGTAGCTGTATGCTTGAATTGGAGTTGGTATTGATTGGCTAATATCTGTCAGATTCCGACCGGCCAGTCAAGGCAGAAACCGGAACTATTCTGGCCGCTTTTTTTCCTCTGATGAAGAGTGTCTCGCGCAAAGCCGCAAAGGCGCAAAGGAGCATGGCGCTCTGTGCAGCCTCTTGAAATCCGTGTTTACAATTCTGCATTCCTCCCTTCCCCAACGGGGATACGTCTCATAGCCCAGGGTTGGCACAAAGTGCCTACCCTGGGTATCGCGTGATAGATATTCTACCCCAACGGGGTTGCGTCCTCTTCCGCCCAAAACCCACTTCCCCCAGCCCAGAAAAGCGGCGAGAAAAGCTGCATCATCCTCACCGCCTCCTTCGCGCCTTTGCGCCTTTGCGCGAGATATTTCTTCATCTCACATATGATTCCGCGAGGAATGGACCTGTCATGCTTGCTCAGGGTCGTGCTCTGATTTCGGGAGTGGAGTTGGTTCGGCATCGCCAGATTGCACTGGCTGCGTGTCAGGCGTTACGAGCGACGCCTCGTTCTGCCTATGCGGGATTGCAGACAATGCGATGAGAATCACGGGAATAGCCCCGGTACAGGAAAGCGCCATTCCTTCGTCGCCATCTCCAATCGCAGGATAAATGCACACCAGCAAGAGCAGTATCCAGAGCCATAGAGTGATAGTCCTAGCCCATGCCCATGCGCCCTGGGGAGATCGTAACAAAATCGCGGCTGGAAGTTTATGACGGATCATTATGACCCGAAGCAAAACCGTGAAAATGACGAACCCAAATACCCACGCGATAAAATCCTGAAATATCCCGATCGCGATGGCGTCACCCCCAACAGGATAGTCGAATCTGTCCTGACGCACCGAATAATACCACATGGTTAGTGGGAACTTCACAGCCCAAAGGCACGTCTAATAGATCCAGACTAACAAGCCGTGGCGATTCTCACCTGCTCTTTGAAGCAAGTTAAGAAACAGCGCCCCGCAAGAAATTCCAACTGCAAGCGCGATCAAACCCCTTCCAAGATCTGTGAGGCGCTTATGTGCCGTCTCGTAATTCCGAAGTTCATGATACCACCTCTCAAATCGTTGTTCACTTGGAAGATTTTCCAGATCGTGGGAAAGCATCTCAGGTGCGTGTGGGTCCGTGTAGACAGGTAGAGAACCGCCTGAACTCAGCGTGCCAACCCCGCCAAGGAAAATGACGAATGCAACAATTTGCAGCGGGACGAGGACTTTCTTCATTTTCTTGGCATAACGTTTTATGTGCCCTATTCCCTTCACTCTCCCCCGAGCGCCTTCAGTTCGGCCTGCGCAAATTTGAATTCGGTGAAATCATTCCGCTTTGTGTCCAGGCATTTGCGGAAGCAGTCCGCTGCTGCTTTCTTGTCGCCCGCGAGAAGCTTTTTCATGCCGGCATAATAACATGCCTCACAGACTTGCCCGTTCTTTTTGCCCGCGTCTGGTGAATCGGCGGCGGCGATTAGATCCGTCTCGGTGACTGTGCCTAGAAGATATCCGGCCACTTTGGATAACCAGTCATTGGGCGCTGCGTTCCAACCTTTTTCAAGGCGGGCGGCTAGTTCCTTATCGGCTGCCTCCCCCTCTCCCAGCCGGGTGCGTATGATCCAAATGAAAATTTGGGAATAATCCTGATCTGATCCCTTCTTGGTAAGTTCGATGACCCGTCTATAGCCTGAAACAGCATCATTCCAGTTAGAATTTAGGTAGTTGCACTCGGCCAGACCACGATAGGCGCTCCCAGAATCCGGACTGATTTCGAGGACCCGAGTGAAGTCCGCAATGGCCCCGTCCAGATCTCCCTTGGAAATCTTGGCGATACCCCGGCTAACGTAAGCGTAGCTGTTTTTCGAATCGATTTCGATAGCGCGAGCATAGTCGGCGATGGCTCCATCCAGATCTCCTTTGGAAGACTTAGCGATACCCCGGCTAACGTAAAGGTAGCTGTTTTTCGGATTGATTTCGATAGCCTGGGTGTAGTCAGCAATGGCTCCGTCCACATCTCCCTTGGCTTTTTTGGCGTAACCCCTATTAGCGTAAACCTCACTGTCTTTCGGACTGATTTCGATAGCCTGGGTGTAGTCAGCGATGGCTCCGTCCACATCTCCCTTTTCTCTCTTGGCCTTACCCCTGTTAACGTATGCGTAACTGTATTTCGGATTAATTTCGATAGCTCGAGAGTAGTCCGCGAGGGCCCCATCCAGATCTTTCTTGGCTTTCTTAGCGTTACCCCGGATATCGTAAGCGTAGCAGTCTTTCGGACTGATTTCGATAGCCTGGGTGTAGTCAGCGATGGCTCCGTCCACATCTCCCTTTTCTCTCTTGGCGATACCCCTGTTAACGTATGCGTAACTGTATTTCGGATTGATTTCGATAGCTCGAGAGTAGTCCGCGAGCGCTCCGTCCAGATCTTTCTTGGAAGACTTGGCCTTACCCCGGTTATCGTATGCGTAGCAGTCTTTCGGACTGATTTCGATAGCCTGGGTATAGTCGGCGATGGCTCCGTCCACATCTTCCTTCTCTCTCTTGGCGCTACCCCGGTTATCGTATGCGTAGCTGTATTTCGGATTGATTTCGATGGCTCGGGTATAGTCGGCAATGGCTCCATCCAGGTCTCCCTTGCCTTTCTTGACGTAACCACGGCCACGGTAAGCGTTGCTGTATTTCGGATTGATTTTGATCGCTCGGGTGTAGTCAGCTATGGCCCCGTCTTTATCTCCCTTTTCTTGCTTGGCGTTACCTCGGTTATAGTAAGCCTTACTGTATTTTGGATTGGTTTCGATGGCACAGGTGAAGTCAGTGATGGCCTCGTCCAGATCACCCTTGGCTTGCTTGGCGACACCCCGGAAATAGTAAGCCTTACCATACTTCGGATTGATTTCAATGGCTTGGGTGTAGTCTGCTATGGCTCCGTCCAGATCTTTCTTGGCTTTCTTGGCGTAACCCCGGTTATAGTAAGCCTTACTGTCTTTCGGATTGAGTTCGATGGCTCGGGTATAGTCAGCGATGGCTCCTTCCACATCTCCATTGGAAGACTTGGCGATACCCCGGTTATTGTATGCCATGCTGTCTTTTGGATCGATCTCGATGGCCTTGTTAAAGTCGGTGATGGCTCCGTCCACATCTCCATTGGCATTTCTGGCGAGCCCACGGTCATTGTAGGCCGCGCTGTATTTCAGATTGCTTTCGATAGCCTGGGTGTAGTCGTCTATGGCCCCGTCCTTATCTCCTTTGAAACTCTTGGCGTAGCCCCTGTTATAGTAAGCTATGCTATCATTCGGATTAATTTTGATAGCCTTGTTGAAGTCGGCCATGGCCCCTACCTGATCACCCATGGCCTTCTTGGCTAGTCCCCTGTTATCGTAAGCCTTACTGTCTTTCGGATTGAGTTCGATGACCTTGTTGAAGTCGGCCATGGCTTCGTCCAGATCTCCCTTGGCTTGTTTGACGCTACCCCGGTTATAGTAAGACTCGCAGTCTTTCGGATTGAGTTCGATGGCACGGCTGAAGTCAGCGATGGCTCCATCCTGATCTCCCTTGGCTAGTTTGGCGCCACCCCGGACACCGTAGGCCGCGCTGTATTTCGGATTGAGTTCGATGGCTTGGGTGTAGTCGGCTATGGCTCCGTCCAGATCTTTCTTGGCTTGTTTGGCGCTACCCCGGACATAGAAAATCTCGCTATCTTTCGGATCGATTTCGAGGGCTCTGGTGTAATCTGCTATGGCTCCATTCCGATCGCCTGTGGCGTCCTTGATGTAACCCCGGTTAATGTAAGCATGGTTGTCTTTTGGATTGAATTCGATGGCGCGCGTGTAGTCGGCCATGGCCCCATCCTGATCTCCAATGGCATCCTTGACGTAAGCACGACAATAGTAAGCCGCGCTGGATTTCGGATTGAGTTCGATGGTCCGGGTGTAGTCGGCCAAAGCTCCCTTCAGATCTCCTTTTTCTTCCTTTGCGCTCCCACGGCCATAGTAAGCATTGCTGTCTTTCGGATCGATTTCAATGGCCCGGGTGCAGTCGGCGATAGCTCCGTCCAGATCTCCCTTGGCTTTTTTGGCGTAACCACGATAATAGTATGCCTCGTCGTATTTAGGATTAATTTCGATGACGCTGTTGTAATCGGCGATGGCCCCGTCCGGATCACCCTTGCTTTGCTTGGCGTAACCACGGTAATAGTAAGCCTCACAGAATTTCGGATTGATCTCGATGGCCCGGGTGTAGTCAGCGAGCGCTCCGTCCAAATCTCCCTTTTTCTCCTTGAGGTAAGCTCGGCCACAATAAGCCTCGCAGTATTTCGGCTTGATTTCTATGGCCCGGCTGAAGTCAGCAATGGCTCCGTCCAGATCTCCATTGGCTTTCCTGGCAGTAGCCCGGCTAATGGTAGCGTAGCTGTCTTTCGGGTTAATTTCGATGGCGCGGGTGTAATCGGCAATGGCTCCGTCCAAGTCACCCTTGGAATACTTTTCGGCACCACTGGCATAGTAATCCTCCGCCTTCTCCTCGGCAAAGGAACCCGCAGTAGACGTTAGAAATAAAAGCAAGGCCAGGGAGGCAGTGTGGAATGGATTCTTCATGGGTAATTAGGGCTGTTTGGGGACTTATAATCAAGGTATTCTCCGCGGCCGCCACCCAACCCTTGTTGGATGGAGATCCGCTTGTAGCCTCTCGCGACGAAATAGGAACGCAACCGTTCAACCTCTTCCTTTATCCGCTCATTGGACCAAATGTTCTTCTCAATGATGACGACGATCAATGACTTATTGTTCTGTCTGTCAAAGAACGTCTGCAACTCATCAAATGTAAACCGTATCAAATTTTGTGCCCCTCCGTCGAACTTACCGATACCAAGATCAAACTTTCTGTCTGTGCCGTATGATACCACAATATTGGCCTCACTCTCCAAGCGCATGGTCTTTTGGGTTTCTTTGCTGAAAAGGTGCCCATAAATGAAATCGCCTCTCAAGGGAGGACGAGACCTAGACTCTGTGGGGCCACTGCACGATACGACTCCGAGCGTAAATGACAACGCCACGAGAAGTAATGATACCATAATAATTTTTATTTTCATGTTATTGTTGGCTTGGTCATCGCAGTCATTTGCTCGGGGACACCCCGTATGCCTCGATTGTAATTGTCTGCTTGTCAGAGTCAATTTCCGTGAGGATCCCCTCGATGGTAATGCTCCTTGGTGGTTCACAAAACCCACGAACGCAATCCAAGGCACCCTTAGGGACATTGAGAACATTGACCGTAGTTCCTGCGCTAGTCCGCACAAGAAGCGACTCGCCAATGGTAACTGGCGTGCTGTTAAAACGCACCCATCTACCAATATACTGTTTACATGTCTCCGTAAATAATTGCGCTTCAATGATGCCCCACTGCCGCTTCCCTGATTTTTTGTGTAGATTACTGCGCACCCGCCCATAGATGAGCATGGTGATCAGTAATATGATGAATCCAGTAAAGATGCCGGGGAACAGCCCCTTACTTTTTGCGAGGTAGAACCCAGGAACAAATCCGCAGGCAAACCAAACGAAAAGGGTCAGAAGCTCCACTATGTTGGGTGCGCGTTTCTGCATGTTATTCTTGGGCTAAATGTAAGTCCGCCGATGACCGGCGTGTGGGTTGGTGATCGATTTCATCGTCTTGCTGTAACTTTTCATATAATGCCAACCATTCACGGCACCCCGAGCGCCTTTAGCTCGGCCTGCGCAAATTTGAATTCGGTGAAATCATTCTGTTTCGTGTCGAGGCATTTACGGAAGTCTTCCGTTGCGGCTTTCTTGTCACCCGCGAGAAGCTTTTTCATGCCGGCATAATACCATGCCTCACAGACTTGCCCGTTCTTTTTGCGAGCTTCCGGTGAATAGGCTGCGGCGATTAGTTCCGCCTCGGTGACTGTGCCTAGAAGATGGCCAGCCACTTTGGATAACCAGTCATTGGGCGCAGCATTCCAGCCTTTAGCAAGGCGTTCGGTCAGTTCTTTGTCGGCAGCCTGCCCCTCTCCGGTCCGGTTGCGTATGATCCAAATGAAAAGTTGGGAATAATCCTGATCTGATCCCTTCTTGGTAAGTTCGATGATGCTTCTATAGTCTGACACAGCATCATTCCAGTTAGCTTTTCGGTAGTTACACTCGGCAAGGCCATAGTAAGCCTCGCTTAGTTTCGGGTAGATTCCGATGGCCCGGTTGTAGTCGGCTATGGCTCCGTCAAGATCTCCCTTGGCTTGCTTGGCGTATCCACGCTTATTGTAAGAGTTGCTTAATTTTGGATTGATTTTGATGGCATGGGTGTAGTCAGCTATGGCTCCGTCAAGATCTCCCTTGGCTTGCTTGGCGAGTCCACGCTTATTGTAAGCGTTGCTTTTTTTAGGATTGATTTCGATGACCCGGGTGTAGTCAGCGATGGCTCCATCCAGATCTCCCCTGGCTTGCTTAGCGTTACCTCTGTTATAGTAAGCCTTGCTGTCATTCGGATTGATTTCGATCGCGCGGGTGTAGCCGGCTATGGCTCCATCCAGATCTCGCTTGGCTTTTTTGGCGATACCCCGGCTAACGTAAGCTTCGCGTAATTTAGGATTGATTTCAATAGCCCGGGTGTAGTCGGCGATGGCTCCGTCCAGATCTCCCTTGGCCTGTTTGACGTAACCAAGGCCATAGTATGCTTCGCTGGTTTTCGGATTGATTTCGATCACCCGGATGAAGTCGGCCATGGCCGCGTCCAGTTCTCCCTTTTCATTCCTGGCTTCACCCCTGTTATAGAAGGCCTCGCTGTTTTTCGGATTGATTTCGATGGCCTGGGTGTAGTCGACGATGGCTCCGTCCAGATCTCCCTTGGCTTGTTTGGCGTTACCTCGAACATAGAAAGTCTCGCTATCTTTCGGATCCATTTCGAGGGCTTTGGAGTAGTCTGCGATGGCTCCGTCCCGATCGCCTGTGGCATCCTTAGCATAACCCCGGTTAATATAAGCATGGCTGTCTTTCGGATTGAATTCGAGGGCGCGCGTGTAGTCGGCTATGGCCCCGTGCCGATCTCCAATGGCATCCTTGACGTAAGCACGGCCATAGTAAGCCACGCTGAATTTAGGATTAATTTCGATGGACCAGGTGTAGTCAGCGATGGCTCCGTCCAGATCTCCCTTTTCTCTCTTTATGCTCCCGCGGCCATAGTAAGCATTGCTATCTTTCGGATTGATTTCGATGGCCCGGGTGTAGTCTGCAATGGCCCCCTCCTTATCTCCTTTGGAACTCTTGGCGTGGCCTCTGTTATAATTAGCCATGCCGTCATTCGGATTGATTTCAATAGCCTTGTTGTAGTCGGTGATGGCCCCTTCCAGATCTCCCTTGGAATTCTTGGCATAAGCCCGGCAATCATAAACCTCACTGAATTTTGGATTGATCTCGATGGCCTGTGTGAAGTCAGCAATAGCTCCGTCCAGATCTCCCTTGGCTTGCCTGACGTAACCACGGCCACAGTATGCCTCCCTGTTTTTCGAATTGATTTCGATGGCGCGGCTGTAGTCGGCAATGGCTCCATCCAGATCACCCTTAACTTTCTTGGCGGCACCCCGGCTGATGATAGCGTAGCTGTCTTTCGGGCTGATCTCGATAGCCCTGGTGTAATCGGCGATGGCTCCGTCCACATCTCCCTTGGAAGATTTGGCGGCACCACTGATATAGTAATCCTCCGCCTTATCCTCGGCATGGGAACCCGCAGTAGACGTTAGAAATGCAAGTAAGACCAGGCAGGCTGTGTACAATACATTCTTCATGGGTTTGTGATCGATTTCATCTTTGGTGGGTTGCAACTGCTAAAGAATATTCGGACAGCACCTGGAAACAAAGGAACAGAGCTTTTCTTTTTCGAGCGAAGCCCTCCAACCCTTTGGAACAAAGGGCTTTGATCGAAAATGTAAAGCGTAAGTGGCCAATACACAATGACTTCGGATTATTCTTTAGCAGTTGAGATTCGCCTTTTTCTCTTCGTTTCTGATTTAATGCTTATAATCTCGTGCTTAATTCCCTTCATGGTTCTCCGAGCGCCTTCAGCTCTGCATTTGCAAATTTGCATTCGGTGAAGTCTTCCTGTTTCGTGGCGATGCATTTGCGGAAGTCGTCTGCTGCGGATTTCTTGTCACCCGCGAATAGCTTCTTCATGCCGACATAATACCATGCCTCACAGACTTGCCCGTTCTTCTTACGGGCGTCCGGTGATTCTGCCGCGGCGATTAGATCCACCTCGGTGACGGTGCCTAGAAGATGGCCGGCCACTTTGGATGCCCAGTCAGTGGGTGTATTACTGCCTTTCTCCATGTGTGCGGCAAGTTCTTTGTCCGCAGCCTGCCGGTCTCCGAGCCGGGTGCGGATGATCCAAATTGAAAGGTGGCAATAATCCTGTAATTCTCGCCGCATGGAATGCTCACTGGCGTGTCTATATTCTGACAATGCATTATTCCAGTTAGACTTGAACTGATCACACTCGGCAAGGCCGTAATAGGCCTCACTGTATTTCGGATTGAGTTCGATAGCACGGTGGAGGTCGGCGATGGCCCCATCAAGATCACCCTTGGCTTTATTGGTGACACCACGGTTAAAGTAAGCCTCGAATAATTCCGGATTAATTTTTATGGCCTGTGTGAAGTCTGCGCCAGCTGCGTCCAGATCTCCCTTGTTTCTCTTGGCCGTTCCTCTGTTAGTGTATGCCTCGGCGAAATTCGGATTAATATCAATGGTCTGGTTGTAGTCGGCTATTGCCCCGTCAGGATCACCTTTGGCTTGTTTGGCATTACCTCGGTCATAATAAGCATTCCCATCTTTCGGATTGATTTCAATGGCTTGGTTATAGTCTTTGATGGCATCATCCAGAAGCCCCTTGTCTTGCTTGGCCAGACCACGGGCTGTGTAAGCCGTGCTGTCTTTCGGATTAATTTCGATGACTTGGTTGAAGTCGGCAATCGCACCTTCAAAATCTCCCTTGGCAGATTTGGCAAGACCACGGTTGCCGTATGCCTCACCCAATTTCGGATTGAGCTCGATGGCGCGGTTGTAATCGTCAATGGCTTTGTCCAGGTCACCTTTGGCCTTCATGGTATTACCACGATTGTAGTAAGGTTTGCATGATTTTGGATTGAGTTCGATAGCCTGGTTGTAGTCTGCGATGGCCCCGTCCCTGTCTCCCATGTCATCCTTGTAGGCACCGCGGTTACTGTAAGCCGTGCTTAATTTGGGATTGAGTTCAATGGCATGATTGTAATCTTTGATAGCTCCTACCAGGTCGCCCTTTGCTTTCTTGGCAACACCCCTATTATCATATACCTCACTGTATTTTGGATTGATTTCAATAGCGCGTGTGTAGTCGGCTATGGCTTCGTCCAATTCACCCTTGTTTTTCCTGACGCTACCACGACCCAAATAAGCCTCACTTAATTTTGGATTCAGTTCGATGGCTTGAGTATAATCAGCCATGGCTCCATCCAGATCTCCCTTGGAAAACTTGGCGTTGCCACGATTAAAGTAATCCACTGCGGTATCCTCTGCAAAGGACGCGGCAGATGCTGCCAGGAACAAAAGCAGGATCAGGGAGGCTGTGTGCAGTGCATTCTTCATGGGTGGTCAGAATTGCTGTTCGATTTCATCTCTCTCTTCGTTTCTGATTTAATGCTTATTATTTAGTGCTTAATTCCCTCTCATGGCTTCGCGAGCGCATTCAGCTCTGCCTCTGCAAATTTGAATTCGGTGAAATGATTCTGTTTCGTGGCGAGGCATTTGCGGAAGTCCTCTGTTGCGGCTTTCTTGTCACCCAAGAGAATCTTTTTCATGCCGGCATAATACCATGCCTCACAGAATTGACAGTCCGCCTTGTGGCTTTCTGGAGTACCAGCGGCAGCGAATAGATCCGCCTCTGTGACGGTTCCGAGAAGATGACCTGCCACTTTGCTTACCCAGTCATTGGGCGCGCTGTTCCAGCCTTTTTCAAGGTGGTCGGCAAGTTCTTTGTCGGCAGCCTGCCCTTCACCGAGCCGCGTGCGAATGATCCATATGGAAAGTTGGCAATAATCCTGTAATTCTCCATGCTTGGTAAGCTCGGAGTTACGTCTATAGGCTGACAATGCTTCTACCCAGTTAGATTTAAGGTAGTTACAATCGGCCAGGCCGCTGTATGCCTCGCTGATTTCCGGATTGAATTCGATGGCCCGGTTGTAGGCTGCGATAGCCCCATCCAGATCTCCCATTTTCTTCCTGGCGAGACCAATGTTAGTGTAAGCACCGCCATATTTCGGGTTGATTTCTATGGCCCGGTTCAAGTCGGCAATGGCACCGTCCAGATCTCCCTTTACCCCCTTGGCGGTCCCCCGTTTGAAGTAAGCCTCGCTGTCTTCCGGATTGGTTTCAATGATCCGGGTGTAGTCGGTTATTGTTCTGTCCAGATTTTCGTTTTCCACCTCATCGAATGCGTTTTTATCATAAATAGACATCATAATTCCAATGCGCAGGGCTCCGCAAAGCTCCATTAAATCAGGTGGTATGAAATCGGTCTGAGTTACAAAGTTACCATCAAGTCGAGACCACAACGCGAAGTCCAGACAGGCATCTGTAATTCCAGGCATGGCCATAAGCTCCTCCAACTCTGACTTGTGTTTTGTTAAAAACACGATAGCATCATCTACACTGCCCGGAAAATTGTTCCATTCGCTATCAGAGACATCGAAGGAAATCCTGTTTTTCTTCCAAAGCTCCCCCTTTGCTTTTAGGCGCACTTCTCCAGCATCCTTGACGCTGACGATCGGCATGGTGCATTTCTCGGCGTAAGCCTTGAATGACTGGCTAGCGCTTTGGATCTTCAGGATGCACATCGGGTGACTTTGGTTGAGTTGCCTTTTGTTCCAGACAGAGCGAAAGGAACAGACAAGGGATGGTGTTGGGAATATATGTTGTGAAACGGATGCCTGCCAACAGCAGTATATTGTTAGTCATTGTGATCAGTTGTTCGGGAGCACCCCGAATGCTTTGATTGTAATTGTCCGCTTGGCTGGATCTATCGCGCTGAGGATGCCCTCGATGGTGATATTCTTGGGTGGTTTGCGAAACTCACGGACCAAATCCATGTCACCTTTCGGGATATTGAGCACATTGGCAGTAGTTCCTGCGCTAGTCCTCACAATAAGCGACTTGCCAATGGTAACTGGTGTGCTGTCAAAACGCACTGATTTACCTAGATACTGTTTGCCTGCCTCCGTAAATAATTGCGGTTCGATGACGCGCCACTGCTGTTCTAGAATCTTCCAAGCCGCTACCTTCTCGATCGGGCCTTTTTTCGGGAGTTCTGGAAATGGCTCCGCTGCCAAGATCGCAGCAATTGGGATCAGTAGCGTCGCAAGGATGATTTTGAGTATCCGTTTCATTTTATGACGCATGGCGTTTCACTCTGTCGTCGAGTGGATGGGATGTTTTTGGGTTGGATGGTGTGGAGTGGGTTCCTAACAGCGGGAGCGTGTTGTTAGTTTTCTTTCTTGAACTCGGAACGGTGCGCATGGAAGTAATCCAATAGTCTGGCGGGTTCAGCGAGCCACTTTATGTCACCGTAACCAAAATCTTCTTTGACCTGCCATGCCTTTTTGCTGTCTGAAGCCTGAAAGGTGGCAGACCGCACCAGCCTATCCTTGGAGAGCGGCTCATCCTTCTGCCAGCGCGAAGAATACAGTAAAAGAGTGATTTGCCAGTCGTTGTTCGGCAATGGCCGATACTGCTCAATGATTGACCGTGTGCTGGAGTAGATCGTTTGCTGAATCAGCGAGGTCCGGCCTCGCACCTCAGTGACTGAGAGATCGATGCCGCCGCACGCCGGGTCGGGTCCCGGGCCAATAAATGTCTGAGCCTTGGGTGCTGGGGTGCAACCAAGTAAGAGACAAAGCAATAGGGCGGCACGCAAATGGGACATGGTAACAGGACAATATGTGTTCAATAACGCATGGATTTAATCTCCACGGCCTGCCCTTGAACAAGGGGCAAATGCAACCCGGGATGGCAGGATGCTCTCCCAGATGGTAAAATGGGCCGTATTCACGTCCGACGGTCTATCACCTTCCCCTGTGGCACGCAACCCTGGATTTTCACTTCACCTCCCCGGCAACCATCCTGGCCTTCTTCATGGCAGCCATACAGGTTACTAAAAGAGATTGCCGAAACGGAGTATTGAATGCGGTTTGAAGACGGGGACAGGAATGTCCCCGCTCCTTATGCAGAGGCTTCAGGACTTTGCAACTCTTCCGGCAACCAGAATAAAACCGACCGCAGCCCATTAGACATCAAGTTCCCGCAGCGGATGTGAAATAAGGTGTCGCGACCTTACTGTCGCGTCTTCGATGCTGGGAGAATAAGACGGGGACAGGAATGTCCCCGCTCCTTATTGGTGCAATCCCTTCGACGGGCGCGCGATACTCTTCCTGTTGCCTGCGGCCATGCGAGTCACGGCGTTGCCGGTTTTTTCCATGTTCGCTAGAGCTCACCCCGCGTTCCCATCAATAATCGTCAACCATCAATCTCTTCCCATTCCTCTTCCCATTCCTTTTCCTCTTCCATCCGTGTTCATCCGCGTCCATCCGCGGTTCTCTTCCTCTTCATTCACCATTCACTATTCTAAATTCACTATTCCACCGCCCCGGCCACCATCCTTGCCCTTTTCATCGCTGCCAGGATCAGGTCGCGGCGTTCCTGGGCCTCGCGCTCACAGCGGGTGCGCAGGCCGATGACCATGCGCTCGCCGACGTATATCCGGCCGCGGTTCACGGTGAAGCGCAGTTGCCAGTATCCGTTAGCCCTGCGGCGGAGGTGGTGGTGCGGGTCGTCCAGATTTGCGGCGGAGCACTGGACAAAGCGGAGAAAGCGTAAGGGCAATGTCATTTGTACGTATTTCATGGCTGGGTGCGGTGGGATGGTCCTGAGATCTCGATAATGCCGCCGATCTCCTTTAGCCGGGAAATGATGGAATCTCCCAGACATTCGGAGAGGGCTGGCTCCGTTAGGTTTGCAATGAGGATAGTCGGCACCATGGCGCCATAACGGCTATCGAGGATATGCGTGAGCAACCTATCCTCCCACGTGGTGTTCCCGCGCTCCTGGATCTCATCGATGACGAGGAGCCGAGATCTAGCCATATGCGTGATGATCTCCTTTTCGGATTCGTCGTTGTTCTTGCCGTATGATGCGCGGATCCTGAGGAAAAGGCCCATGGCCGTGGTGTAATCTCCACGCTCCCGGGCAAAGTCCCTCATGGCCTCTGCGGCCAGGCGGGTCTTCCCGGTGCCGCGAGGGCCTATCAGCGCAATGATTCCGCCCTCCCTGATTCGTCTCATGATGCGGGAAAAATGAGCTGTCCAAACGGCATCTGTGGGACGCACCCAGTCGGCACGATAACGTCTCGGCATGCCGGTGCGCGGGGAAACATTCCGACCCGGAGCTACGGTGACAGTGTCCGCTGGCGGGGCTTCCGGCGCGGATTCAATGAAGGAGGCTAGACTCCGGGTAATCCCGGATACAGCAGAAACAACGTTACTCGATGTGGATGTGCTCATGCTCGTGGGAGCGGGGTATAGGGTGGTTCCGGGTATTCTCCGGAGGCTTTCGTCCTCCGGTGGTCGGTCGATTTGGTTGAATCGAACCCGCTGCGTGACGCGTAGATTTTCAAATCCGCCTGCCAGTTAGTGCCGACAGGTGTGGTGCCGCCACCAGCCGTGCCCTTCATCCAGGCGGATGCCTCCCGCGTGTGCCACCATTCGTCTGCCTTCTCCGGCGTGACGCCTATGCCGGGAGCGGCGGATTTCACCTCAGCCAGGGTGGGACGTCGGATTCCAACTCCCCCTATATTTATTTCTCTATCTGTACTCTGGCTTCTGGTATCTGGATTGCCATTGGGGGGGCTATTAGGGTTGTTGATGGGGTGGCCATTGGGTGAGCTATTATCCTCCCTATTGCCCCACCGTTTAGCAGCGCCACGTTTTCCTGCATCCACAAGGGTCTGCTTTTCGGCCACGGCTTTTCCCCAGTCTCTGACTATGCGGCGACAGGTGACCGTCACGTGCTCGCCATCGTCGGACCACTCTACCAGCCCGACACCGCAATCCTCGATCTCGTCAATAATGCTCTTGGTGGTCTGCTCGCTCGCATGGAGCAGACGGGCCATTGCTTGTAGGCGTAGGCCCAGCACACCGCGCCGGGACGGGTGCCACATGCTGCATAGCATGCGCATCCACCCGCCCTGCGCCGAGAGGGAGAGGATTTCGGTGTCGCGGAGATAGTCCGCCGGGAAAAACTGCATGAAGGGAAGATCAGCCATGAGCTGGGTACGTTAGGGTGAGGGTGCCACAGGGAGGAAGGATCTGACCGATCAGGCGGATCTGACGGATCAAACATGCTGGAAGGTCACGCGGCCTCGCGCCTTTCCTCCTCCTGGATGGCGGCCCAGGTGGGGCGCATGATGAGGGGTTCCTGCGCATCGAAGGCCATGGGCCAGTGGTCATCCCGCGCTGCGGCAGTCAGCCTTTGGATCTGGTAGAGCGCGTATTCATAGCCACGCTCGATTTCATCTCGGTGCAGCTCGGTGACGGCCACCTCGTAGGGAGACTCCGCATCCTGCCAGATGAGCTTGAAGCGTGTCCGCCGGTCATCCGGGAACATCGCATTCCACAGGTGCAGATAGAGGCCAGCCTGCACGTGGTAGCCGAATGCCGCGGTTTGCCGCGAGAATCCATCGATGGAAAAGCTGCTGGTGGTCTTGAGATCCGCCAGAAAATCCTCGCCCTCTGGTGCCAGATCCACGAGACCCTTTACATTGCAGCCCATGATGCGGCCGGCGATGATCACCTGTGATTTTGAATTCGCAAAAATCCCGGCACTGCGCTCACAGGTATGGGTGAGCATCCGGGCCGACTTGCGTCCCTCTGCTAACTGCTCGGCAGTGACGATGATTTTTCCAGCGGCAAGATTTTGATCGCGCCATTCCCGTGCGGCCTTCGTGCGGAAGTCGTCGAACTCTGACAGCGCCAGTTCATTTTCTGCCAGTTCCGGCGTGGTTGTCAGGCAGTCGATGAGCGTCCCCCAATGCATGGCCGCGGTGACTGCATGCGGTCTGCTGTGGAATCTCCACTTGTAAAGGCTGCTGGTGTTCAGCTCCCAAAGCACAGACTTGGAAAGCCAGCTATCCGGGCTGAAAATGTCCTCGCGATGGCATGTGAGTTTCCGGTGATACTCGGCGGGTGCGACCTCGTAGAGGTTCATGGTGTTAGTGTGTGTATTCATATGTTGTGTTTTTTAATTATCTTCCTCTCCTCTTCTCTCCAGCCGCCGGGCCTATTTTGAAGCCACGCAGGCAGGCATTGTTTTCCTTGGTCGCCACCCAAGCGGCGGCAGGAGAGATTTTTTCTGTGGGGAAACGGGTGGGTTGAGTGGCCACGTATGCCACGAGCACCCAGACCTCAGCAGTGCAGGCCGCCACGGCGAGGACCCAGCAAAGGGGCCGGGGCATGCGCTTTTTGATGCGGCGGTTGCGGTTCAAGCGCCTGGCGGGGAGCTGGAAGGCCGCGTGGTGGTCTTGGGCGTTCATGGCTTGGACTTGGACTGTAGTAAGGCTGCCTGGAGGGCGCGGGCAATGAAGCCGGAATAGGTTTCCCCGGTGTCGAATGCGGCCTGTCTGGCCTGCTCCGCCAGCCATTTCGGCACGCTGGCGCGTAGAGTCTGGGTGGTTCTGCCTGTGGCGGGACGGCCTACTTTCCCGGCGGCCCTGGTGGTGTTCTGCTTGCACATGGCGGAATAGAGGTGGAAACTATTTCTACCTGCAAGGCAAAAAGTAAAAGTGGATTGTTTTTACCAAATAAATTCATTGACCCCATTGAAAATCAATGGCATAGTCGACGCAGTTCCGAATACACTTTATGAAAACACAAAAGAACAGGGTAGGACGTCCATCGGTCCCCGATGAAGCCAGGCACCGTAAAATAGGGTTTTCCATATCCAAAAAACTGGAGGACGAGGCCAAGGCCAAGGCCCAGGAGCTGGAAATCTCATTCTCATCCTTTGTATCCATGGCGCTGAGGGCCGAGCTGGACCGGAGGAAGGCGACTGACAGGAGGCCGGCTCCGGCCCCAGTGGTCGTAGCCAAGCGCCCAGTCACACGTGCGGCTACTCCTGCCAACGTGATAGAGCTTCCCTACTTCGGCACGATAGCCGCAGGGAAGCCGGGCGGCCCCTTAGACGTGGCGGATGGGACTATACAGGCACCCCTGCCCAAGTCCGGCACCTACAAACCCACCACCCACTACGTGCTGCGCGTCAATGGAAAATCCATGGAGCCGGAATACCCGCATGGCAGCCACATCGTCTGCCGCAAGCTCCGCAATGGCGAATACGCCCAAAAAGGCCAGGACGTCATCGCCAGTGACGGATCCGGCGCCACGTTCAAGCGCTTGCTTTATGCCAAGGACGGCCCGCCCGTGCCCGGCACCCCGCGCAAGGTGAAACCACGCCTGGCATCTATCAACCCGAAGTTCCCCGAGGTCACACCCGTATCCGATACTCCGATTGTTGCAGTCGTCATCACAAAATTCTGAATAGCGTCCCCAGCTAACTATGGGAGAAAGCCGATACTACTACTGCGAACCTGGTAGAGGCCCACGCGGGCCACTACCCATTGAGAAGATACGCGCAGACGTCACGGCCGGCCTCATTTCCCAGGATGTGAACCTATCCACTTCCCCGGTGGGGCCATGGCAGCGCCTTTCGGTGATTGATTTCAGCAGTCTCCGTGCCAGCAAGGCTAAGTCTGCTAGAATGCGGATGGTGGCGATGGTGGTTTTATTGGTATTAGGGCTCAGCGGCTTGTGTGTGTGGGCATACCTGAAAAACACTAAAGATAAAACAGCCAGAGATGAAATTTCTGATGCCAGCACTATCGACACCGATGCCATACCGGCAGAGCACCACCGGATCAAGGAGGAAAAAGTTTGGGTAATAGCCACCAATTGCCTCTATTACCTGCACATGAATATGTCCATAGAAAGGGCTGGTGAATCCCTGAGAATCTCCCTGGCCAAACAACTAAGCGCTGAGGAAGCCCGGCAGAAAGAGGCAGAATACCTACAGGCGAAAGCCAAGGTGAAAAAATCATGGGATGAATTCCAGACCGAGTTGGAACGCCTCCAGAAAGAAGAAACAGACACCAAATCCTTAGGCCGCTATTCCAAGGCGATTTCAGACTGCAAGGACTATGGCATACGCCTGGCGATCAACGCGGCCCGCGCAGCAGATAGTAACAATTCAACCATGGATAAAACCTTGGACGAATACGAGCGATTCGGCAGCCTCACGCTAGAGGAAGTCCTAGCCGGGAAATACCACGGCGGATACGGTGAAGTGGAGCGGAGGTGAGTGAAATCTTTGCGACCTGAGAGAAGCGATTCCGTCATGGCCCGCACACTGGCCAGCCGCCAATGGACACTCCCGATACCTGATAATTTTCATCCCGCTATTTTGTTAGCCTTCATAACCAGACCGCATTCATGGCTGAGGAAGACGGGGGAGCTTGACCTACGCGAGCCAGCCTGTATCTTGGGGGCTGGTCCATGCAAGAGCTACCCGTCCAAATCATCACGCTCGGCACGGGCGGGCCGCGCCCCAGCCCGCTACGCGCCAGCCCAGCCACCCTGGTGCGGGTGGGCGAGGAAAACATTCTAATCGATGCTGGGCGCGAAACTACCGTGCAGATGGTGAGGGCGGGCGTGCCCTTGAAAACATTGCGGCATGTGTTCATCACCCATCATCATTTCGATCACATCACCGGCATCTATGACCTCGCGCTATCCTCATGGGGAGACGGCAGACGTGAGGAGCTCACCTTCCACGGCCCGCCGGATACCAAGCGGATACTCGCGGCCCTGCTAACCCAAGTATATGACAAGGACATCCAGTGGCGCAGCGAAGGCGAGCCAGTCCACGGCGGATGGCCTCCCGTGACCGGTCATGACACAGGCACTGGACTCGTCCACGAAAGTGAAAACTGGCGCGTGCTGGCCGATAGCGTGGAGCATGGTCATGGACTGGATTTCCAGGAGGCATTCCTGCGGCGCTGGATATGCTACGGCTATCGCATCGAGACCCAGGGCCACATCATCGCCGTCAGCGGGGATACGGTGGACTGCGCCGGACTGCGCCGTCTCGCCCACGGTGCGGATGTGCTCGTGCAATGCTGCTATCTGGCAGAGGAAGAGATCGACTCCGATCACTTCCGCAGGCTGGCTAAATATACCCTCGCCTGCGGTGATAGGGTCGGTCAGATCGCGTCTGAGTGTGGTGTTAAAACCTTGGTGCTCACCCACCAACGGCCGCGCCCGGACTACTCCTTGGACGAACAACTGCGCAAGGAGGTCAGCCGCAGTTTTAATGGGCATCTGGTAATCGCCAAGGATCTGGATGTGATCAAGGTCAATTGTTAGGAATTTGCCTGCCGCTGGCTGGCACCAGGCGGCTCACCGATACAATCGGTGGTACATCGCCATGCCTCGCGCGATCCCACGAATTTCCTATCCATCGTATAATTTCACGAGAATCAACCCCATTCACGAGGTGCAGACTATGACGCCTCACCGCTCCGCTCGACAGAACTCCCGTGGAATGCTGGGCTCCCTATTGCGGCCCATGTGGGATAGCCGTAAGTATATACTGATTGCCAAAAATTATTGCCGAAACGGGATAGTTGGGGTTTGGAATACTTGCCGCTATGCGGGTATAAAGAAATCCGATTCCGGCGCTGAAACCCCGGTTCCTGCGTTACACTTCGGCCGTGGATGTTTATCCACGCCCTCATCACGCCTTGGACCCGATGCTTCAGCACTCGGCCTTTCGGCAATCTTTTTTGGCAACCAGTATAACCCCGAAATCAGGGAATCGATTCCGTATATTCAAGGTTAAACGATCGCTCGCCGACGCACATCCATCGTGGCGAAGCGTTTATCCCAAACATGCGCCCGGCTGGAATCATCCGCCCTGTCAGTCTGATTCTTCCAAGCTCGCCCCGCGTTCATTATTCTCAATTCCTCCCTTCCCCAACGGAACCGGAGCGCAGCGGAGATAGCCAGAGGCAAATATTTCTCAAAGCCCAGGGTTGGCACGCAGAGCCTACCCTGGGTATCGCATGATAGATCTATCTACCCCACAAAGGGGTTGCGTCCTCTTCACCCCATAAACATCTTACCCCAGCCAAGAAATGCGGCGGAACCGCTGCAACAACCTAACCGCCTCCTTCGCGTCTTTGCGCACTTTGCGCGAGATAATCTTCCTCTTCATTCACGATCCGTCAGATCCTTCCGATTCTTCCTCTTCGCGGAAGATTTGCGTTGCCAGCAGCAGGCTAACCGATATAAAGGGGATTGTCCGACGCTGCTTTTACAGCGGCAGCTGACAAATGCCGCACGCTACTTAACAACACTGTTCGGTGAATACATGCATATGGACCTAACACATGGCTTTCAGCTTTACTCGCCAAGTAAAAGTATTCCCTGGCGCATTACGGATTTGCAGCTTGAAGACATTCTCGATGGCAAGCCACTGAAGAAGATCAAGCCGGGGGTATTACACTCTTGCATGCGAACCCCTTCAGGGACTTCAGTGCATTCTAGGATTCCACCTGCACCGTTTCGACGTTTTGACAGAATTGGAATTTTTCAAGAATATGAAGGATTTTGATGAACTCCCCGGTAACTACCAAGATTTTCAACAGCACTTTGAGAACGTCTTCGGTAAGCCATCCAAGACCGAGAACGGAAGAGAAGGTTTCCCGTCTCACGAATGGCTTGTGCCAGGAGCTAGGATTGTGCATTATGTATTTGATCGCTTTGGTCCTGAGGAGCATATGCGTATCACCAAGATCTAAAGACACCGATCAATTCAGTGCTGCCGGACAGCATGAACCCCACAACATCAACCCAAAATCACCCCATCTTGAAGGACTTCCAGATGGGAGTCGTGTCAGACTCAAACCAAAATGAGGGCGAACAAATCACTCCTGCCCCCGGGCATCAACCCCACAACTTCCACCCCGAAACCGCACTGTCGCCCCGCGGCAGGGCTCGACGTTAGTCGAAAAAATATGCCACGAAGTATACAAGTTTTCCGAACTTCGATTAATTTGTTGGCGGCTGCAAGCTCCGTCATCGTCGGCTTTTATGCCGGAATTTACATCTCGGCCATCGGGGAGGGTTCGGACGCTGCCTCGTTGGTTGCCCGTGGTGCTGCGCTGATACTTCCACTGGTAGGTGTCGCGATTTTCGTTAATTGGCGTTGGTTGCTCGTTTTGGTCACCTACGTTTTCGGATTCCACTCTGGGTACACGGCCTTCGATAGCCTTGGAAATAGCATAGGGGCGATGATCCACGGTGTTGCGGCCATTCTGACAATTCCTTCTGCCTGGCTCGCGGGGAGTGAGCTGCCTATCCATAGCCCTATTACGAGTTCTGGATTTCAGACTCACCCGGAACTGCTATGGTATTATGATCTCGCTGTCCTATTTGTATCCGTTGCAGCGATCCTGCGGCATCGACGAAAGTCATCAAACAACGCCGAACAAGGCGCTGATGGCAAGCCTCTAAAAGCCGATCAACCACCCCACAAACTCAGCCCAAACACGCAGCCGCCATAACGTGGCGTTCGGCAGATAAGAAAGAAATCCCAATGACAAAAGTCGCTCTATACATTCTGATTCTAGTGGGAATACTAGAGATATACCTCGGAATGCTGGCTGGAGAATTAAGAATTTACTCGATGGAAATTCCGTTCGCCCATGCCATTGGTCTTAACTCACTCACAGATGAAGAACAGAAGGCATTCTGGCATTACATTCGGGAATTTAAGGGTGCCTGGGTCATTGTGGCATGGATGGGTGTAATTACCATTGCCCTTGCATATTCAGTCTTAAGATCACTCCGTGGATCTGGCCACCAGCAGAGATCTAATCAAGCCGATCAACCACCCCACAAACTCATACCCTAGCCATCCCCGCCGCCCCGCGGCAGAGAGAGGCGTTCTCCAAAACATAAAATGGAGTCTACAACTCGGAAACGAATCACTTGGATGTGCTTGATCGGGACGATACTCCTCATCCCGGAGCTCGTCATTTTTGCCTATTATCATTATCCATCTGATACACCAAAACCGCTCCAGGTGCAAAAGACCACAGCCCTGGATCCAGATACGGTTGTTGTCATGGTTCTAGATTTGTCTCTTCCCATATCAGCCAATGAACGAACTGCATTTTTATGGAATACGTTTTCGAATCATCCGGCAGAACGAGGACTCACGGCAAGCTCCTCTAATGTATGGCAATACGATTTTAAGGTTCTCTCAGATGCCTTGGTGCGAAAGGCTGAGGCACAAAATCTCGATGCTGATTCCCTCAGGAAATCACTCGTTTTTGTGATGAATAACTCCAAGTCTAATAACGTTTTTGTCCCCGAGGCCGCATATCAAATAAAATATGAGGGAAAGCCGATATGGGTTATCACTCTGAAATGGGAAACCCGAAGCGGCATACTTGGTCACATTCGTGCCTTTGCCATAGACCAGGAAACCATAGAACAACTTGGCTTTATGACATGTGGCTAATGGCGAACACGGCTGGTCAACAGTTGCGACCATCCTCTTCCGGTGAGAAAAAGCAATTCCAACCCCAACCCCTCCGTTTACGCACTGGCGCGCCCCGGCTGGCAGCACTTCGACGTAACATCGACTTTCCCCCCGCTTCCGCTGCGCTACGGTTCGCTTCGCTCGGTTCGGCGGTAAAACATCTTCTCTTCAGCGAGGAAGATTTGCGTTGCCATCGGCAGGCTAACCGATATAAAGGGGGTTGTCTGACGGCACCGTGCCGTATTTGTCCTTATGATGCCGCATGCGGTTGTTACAGGTCAAATTCCGCATGCCACTTATCAACACTGTTCGACCCATATATTCACATGCGATTCCTGATTTCACTCGTTCTTTCCTCAGCTAGCGCGGTTACACTGCTAGCCGAAGACGCGCTTCCTTCAGTTCACAAATCATCAACGTCCAAGCTTTATAAGCCTAACGTGGAAGTTCTATCGTACTACTCGGATTTGATGGAGCACAACTCAAACGTGAAGCAACAATTCGATGCTCTTGCAAAGAAGTTGGTGCCCCACTTTGGTCAAGTTCATTCGTGCCCAGGAGATCCTACGGCTGTGGAATGGTTCCCTCGAGACGGTTCTTCGTTCATTACGGAGGACATCGATGTGGACACAAGATACCTTGTCATTCATCCTCTGGAATTTATCCGTGTTGGACATTTAGACTATGAAGGCATGGTGGTGTCGGAATTCCGGGTCCAACACAAAGGAACCATCAAGAATCCAGCACAAACTACCGAAAAGGTGGAGTCCAATGAGATCACAATTACGTTCCTTGGTTTCAGGCAGTTCGCCCTGACCAAAGCCACATTATCACCAGAGCAAAGTTTCAAGCAAGTTGATGCCGATCTCAACCGGACATATAAAGAGCTACAATCACGTCTGGAATCTCCACAAGCCAAAGCAGAGCTTGCAAAGGCACAGCGGGCATGGATCGCCTTTCGGGATGCCGACTCAGCTTTTCGAGCGAAAATAAACTCGGAGAAGGAGGACGTTGCCAAGTTGGCGGACGACTTAACTAATCAAATAGAGCTTACGGTGCAAAGAACCCAGCAACTGAAATCTCAATCGGACAAACTGGAATAAAGCTGAACTACCGTTCGAACAAATTTTGGATGTCAACCGCACCTTCGCTAATCAATACCGCATCAATCTCATTGCCATAGTGCGGTAATATCACGTCTAACGTTCGGTCAAAAAAATACAAATGAAAGCCTCGTCGTTCATTTCCACCGCCGCGCTACTTGGAAGCGTTTTCGCCATTTTTCTCGCTAGCAGGCATCCTCAAACTCCAACGCAGTCAGACATTGATGCCAAAGTTGATGCCCGTCTTGCTGCGCGGGAACTGGATATCGTTCAAGGCATCGCGCCGAAAGTCAGAGATATGATGGCAGGTGTTGATGACTCCAAGTATGGGGCAAACTGGTCACCAAGGACGGTGGACGAACTGTTGGAACCCATCGTGAAGGTAATCGCGGCAATGGGAGAACCGACGCCTTCCGAACAAGACCCACATGGCACCGAACAAACCGCTCCATCCGTCGGCGACAAGCCCTCAAATTGAAATCAATTTTCCATCCCGCCGCAGATGCGCTCAGACGTTCGGCGTCGCTCGCGCTCACTGAATAACCAGACCATGAAAACGCACCTTCTACTCCTCGGGCTGTTTCTTACCGCCACGCTTCAAGCTTCAGACCTACCAACCGGCCACAAGACGCCCGAAGGTGTCGCCCTGCGACGCAGTCATGGCCTACATCAACCGCGACTCCAAGGCTTGGCTCGCTACTCTCGTCCGCCCAAACCGCGGAGAGCTAAAATGACGACTATCAACACTGTTCACCAATAGAAATATGGATCCTCCGCAGAATTCGTGTTGATTTTGGTATGATTCGATCTGCTTGCGGTCATCGTAATGCTCGCTCCTCGCCGCCGTCAAGCGAGCGCGTGGCATAAAATTCGTGCTGCTTTGG
>Ga0118677_10001186_pt1 | contig 56056 bp, 26 predicted proteins | sample AliMusrvi5mmetaG_FD_86154 | JGI IMG/M metagenome (GOLD analysis project Ga0118677, IMG submission 86154)
ATCTTATATATTGAATATATATGAAAAATAATCAATTTGATAAAAGAATAGAACATATTCCTGGCAATATCTGGACAGAGATTACCCAGATTGATGAGCTCAAGGGTCGTTGGGTGGCCGGAGCAAATTTAAGTCCGCAGGTTTTGACACGTCTAAAAAGATCGGTTCTGATTACCTCAACTGGTGCATCTACTCGTATCGAAGGTTCTAAATTGAGTGATGAAGAAATAGAAAAAATTCTTCAAGGATTATCGGTTAATAAATTTGCTGATCGTGACGTGGAAGAGGCCAAAGGATATTTTGAATTACTTCAGAATGTCTTCAATGCTTGGAGTGATCTTAAATTCTCTGAAAATATTATCAAAGGGTTCCATCGTGATTTACTTAAGTACGTTAGTAAGGACGAACGTCATCGAGGGAATTACAAAAAAGCCGAAAATCAAGTGGCAATGTTTGATGCCGAAGGCAAAGCAATCGGTGTCGTTTTCGATACTACCTTGGCCTATTTAACCCCGAAAGAAATGCAAGATCTGGTTGAATGGACGAATGATGCATTTAACAAAAAACTATATCACCCACTTTTGATTACCGGCAACTTTATTGTGGAGTTCTTGAAAATTCACCCGTTCCTTGACGGAAATGGGCGGCTTTCTCGTGTTTTGACAAATCTGCTTTTGCTTCAACAAGGTTATGAATATATGCCCTATATTTCACATGAAAAATTGATTGAAGATAACAAGGCATCCTATTACTCTGCTCTTCGCAAAAGTCAACGAACGTTTGGGACAAAAGACGAGAGTATTCTGCCGTGGCTGGAATTCTTTTTATCGATCGTGTTAAAACAATCGGAAATGGCCGAAGAATTGTTGTCTAAAGAAAACATCGAAAAATTACTGTCTCCCAAGCAACTTGCGGTCTGGGAATATCTGCGATCTGTCAACGAAGCGACTCCGAGACAAATTTCGAATAAAACTGGTGTGGCTCGGCCTACAATTAATCAAGTTTTAAGCAAATTACTTAAATTGAAAAAGATTGAACGACTTGGTTTGGGCCGTAGTTCTCGATACCGAAAGATTTAATCCTGCGACTCATTTCGGTCATAATTTTATTTTAATTTGTTTAGCCACATCAAAAGGCGTTCGAAGGAAAGTGTATTGAGGCTACCATGAAAAGCGCATCACGCAAGTGGTGCTTTTTTCATGGTCGGAAGTAGTTTTCCCAGCTCATCGCTAAAAATGTGCTCCTGCGAGAACAGTCCCCTTACCCGTCCCTTTGCCTTCTTTTGTCAATATTCGGATACTTTTGTTGTAAATAGTATTGACAAACGTGTGCAGATAGAATACAATTTGAATATAAAAATAATTCGGAGATGTTTTTAAATGAACACTTTTGCAGGAAAAATCAAACATCTGCGTCGGGGTAAAGGATTCAATCAGGCCGTGATTGCTGATCGCCTTGGGATTTCTCGCCCTTCTTATATAGATGTCGAAAAGGGCACGAAGGAACTAACCTTCTCACAGCTAAAGCAGATGGCAGGCATTTTCCAAATTACTCTAGAAGAGTTAATTTTTGATACTGCCTCGGTTTCAGCGAATGATTTTAACATAGAAAAATACAAACAGATTATACTGAATTGTTTGCAATACGGAGCCGCAAAAGATGGCAAAATTACGAAGACGAAGTTAGCAAAACTAGCTTATTTGGCTGACTTTGCTTGGTTTTATAATCATCTTGAGCCAATGAGCGGCTTATCATATCGTAGAATTCAGCAGGGTCCAGTCCCCGACCAATATTTCAGAGTAATAGATGAACTTTTTGAAGATGGTACAATCAATATCGAGCACAAGGGAACTGCGCACTTAATTAAACTTGAGTTAATCGAAAACCCTTCATCAAACAAACTAAGCTCTAACGAACTTAAGCTAATCAAAGATATATCTCGGAATTGGAAAGATAAAAGCACTGAGGAAATTGTTAATTTTACTCACGACCAGTTGCCATGGAAAATCTGTCGCCAGGGTGAACTAATACCTTACGAACTGATAACGCAGGAAGAACCGGAGCATGTATACTAATGGTGGGGGAAATTTTGAGGTAACTATTGAAGAATTTGCTGGAAGGCATTTTGTTAAGCATTTTCGCAAAAAGCACAAAAAGGCTTGGGATATTACAGAGAATACCATAATCGCCGAGCTTAAAAGAGTCGATAATATCATCGGTTGCAACGATTATGTTGAAATTATCAAAAGCAATTGCGATGCAGTTCTTATTAAGCTCTATTTTAAAATCGCAGGCACCAACGAGTCGAAGAAGAGTTCGGGAAATAGGGCTATTGTGCTTGCAGACATGAAAAACAAAAACTGTAAGATTTTATTAGTATATTCGAAGAACAATATCTGCCCACCAAACGAGACACAAAAATGGCAAACACTAATCAGAGATAATTACCAAGATCTGCAGAACTATCTTTAGCCTCAAATCCAAGCATAAATTGATTCAGCCAATTCATAAGGTGTTCGAAGAAAAGTACATTGAGGCTACCATGAAAAGAACATCACGTAAGTGATGTTCTTTTCATGGTAAACTTTAATCTCAAATTATTCGCAAGTATTAGCGCTTAATGCTGATTTTGCGTTTATTTTTTCTTCTAAAATAAAAATAAGAGATTAAAACGAGTAATAAAAAGAATATACCGAGGCAAAGTATTTCCAATCCCCAGATTAAAGGCAACTTATTTATTTTTATGACTTCACCCGCACCATCCCCGACCGCGGAATATTTATTTGTGGAGTCAATATTCATATAGAGTGTTACTGGTTGCATTGGTTTGAATATATTAAGACATTCAGACTTGCCAATCTCGATGGGGATCCCCATGGATTCACAGCGCCATTTTAGTGTAATTTCATTCCCTGGTTGTATTCCCGTTCCTCTTTTGACTTCATCTACACGAACCACATACGTAACAAATCCAACATTACGATCTAAATATTTTTCATCGGAATATGTTTCGAAGATATATTTACCTGTCGCAACAATTTGAGCTTCATTTTGCCGCTTTTCCACTTCTTGCACATGATACTCGGTCATTGCAAAAGTCTTTTGCCCGGAACTATAAAGGCAGATAAACATTGCCATAGTCAGAAGAATCCTTACGTATTTCATAAAAATTACCTTTTTTATTATTATATTTTCAATTATATCATAATAAAAATAATTTGTATTACTCATCGGTAGTGCATCTTTGACTGAAAGATCGAGTTTCAGTATTTTTCTCGAAATAGCTGATAAATCATTTTGAACTCATTTACCAGTTGGTTCCAAAACGAAAATTCTTTGTCTACCAAAGAAATTTTTGTGAATTAATATTGTGCTGTGGTGAAAAAGCTAGTCTAGCACTAGTCTTTTTTTATATTAATTCTGCGCGATTATTGCGCGATTATTGCGCGATTAAATAATATAGTGTATAATTAAAGTATGTTTAATCCAAAGTATAAAATCACTGACAAAATTATTTCGATGTTAACCTCGATTGCTGAGTCGAAGGTTCTTGTTGATCGTGCAAAATTACTACCTAAAAATGAGATCCGACTTCGTCGCCAGGCTCTTATCAGAATGACCCATAGTTCAACGGAGATAGAGGGCAATATTTTGAACATTAAGCAAGTTGAGAAATTGCTAGCCGATAAGAAGATCGACGCGCCTGAACGAGATATTTATGAAGTACAGAATTATTTTAAAGCCTTAAAATTTATTGATAAAATTGTTCAAGAAAAGCAAGAAATAACAGTTAAAACCTTGTTAAAAATCCATGGATTAGTTACTGATAAAACTTTGCCAAAAGAACAATCCGGTCATTTTCGCAAGTGCCCAATTTACGTCGTAAAACGTCGAATCGGAATGCCAAATGAGGTAGTTTATACCGGCCCTGAGCCAAACTTTGTACCAAAATTATGCGAAAAACTCTTTGATTGGATCAATATAAGTAAAGTCAAAAACATTAATCCCGTTTTGGTCGCCGGTATTGTGCACCAGGAAATCGCAGCTATACATCCTTTTGCCGATGGCAACGGCCGAACCGCCAGAGCATTAGCAACTTTAATTTTGTATGAACGAGGGTATGATTTTAGGAAGTTATTCGCTCTCGAAGATTACTACAATAAAGATCATTCCGACTATTATGGCGCTATTAATATTGGTAAGAATTATTCTGAACGAAGAACTGACTTTACGCCGTGGCTGGAATACTTTGTAAAAGGATTTAAAGAAGAAATCGATATGGTAAAGGCACAGATTGCAAATCTGTCTTTGCATAAACTCAATAACAATGCCGAGGGAAAAATTTTTCTAGAAAAGGATCAACTACTAATTCTCGATTTTATTGGCCAAATGGGCAAAATCACAGTGACTGATGCGATAGATATTCTCAATTGTCCAAGAAGAACGGCGCAATTAAAATTGTCTAAACTTAAGGAGCTAGGGATAACACTACAAACCGGCAAAGGTCCTTCCAGTGCTTATATTCTAAATAAATAATAATTTTGGGCGAACTTTTTATATATTGCAAAGCCCTTGTTTCTATGAATAAAAATATAAAAAAATTGATTCAAGTCATCAAAACAGGTTCGCGAGAAGAGGTTAAGCAATCGCAAAAAGAGATCGAAAAAATCTGGGACAAGTACGATTTTAAGGAGCGCAACAAACAAAACAAACATTTTGAGGTTTTTCTGGGTGAACTTGATGGATTTGACAACATTTTTGATATTGATCACCGGTGTTATTTTATTAATGTACTCAAATGGCCATTCTTGTCCTTGGGCGAGGAATATTTTGAAAAATTATCGGCCTTTATCTTGATGTGCATCGCGCACCCATCTGGAAAAGTTCGCCAGTCAATCATCAATGCCGCAAGTTGGTTTTTGATGGGCTTACGAACGGATTTGGTGTTTTATCCAGAACGAGAACCGACGGAGGACGACAAACAGAGAGTAGCGGAAAATCAACTCAAATTTGGTCGTTTCGTTGATCGTGTCCGAGATCTCGCCGATAAATATCATGAACGAAAATTTAATCGTATTAAGTACGTCTCGAGCTTACCAGTTGGCGAATATAAGAGCATTCAAAAGTTATTGTATGAAGTATTATTACCCAGTCCATATTTTGAGAGAATATACGCCGATTATCAAAGAAAGATGGATAACGACGGATCAGTCGTTGACCCTGAAGCGATACTGCCGGCAATTAGACTCAAATATTTAAAACATGAGTTAAACAATGAGAAGCTGACTTATCCTGATATGATATGCTCGAATTGTGGCAAAAAGAATATCTCGATCGGTGCAGGGTTTAAAACTGTCTCCAGTGAACAATTTGTAATTTGTGAAGACTGTGCTATTGATGACTATAAAACTAGATTTGGGTTTTATTCAAGACAAGCGGCCGAGTCTCGTCGCCGAAGAATTTTTGATGTTGGGTATCTCTTGCAAGAAATGATTATTGATCAATATCTAAAGCAAAATAAAATTACCGATTACGAGAAGCTTGATATTGGAACAATGGAATTTATTAGCAATATTTCCCAACAACTTTATAACGAAAATCTTTCCAAAAAAGAAAAATGGGAACTGGAGAATGAGCCTGATCAAGCAAAAATCAAGGATAGGCTACGCACAGTCCTCGATTTATTAAAGTAAATCTTGATCGAATCAAAGCATAAACTGATCCAACCAATCCAAAAGGTATTTGACGGAAATTGCGTTGAGGCTACCAAAAAAATCACCAACTTATGTTGGTGATTTTTTTATACAAAATTACGGTCAGCACCAGAGATGCTGACCGCGAGACAAGATGGGCAGGTATAGTCGATTAATCGGCTACCGCCTTTTCGGCAGCTGCATTATTGTAACGTTTCTGGCACTCATCGACGTCGCGCCTACCATTTTTGAGGCAGGTACATAAATGAAAATTCCCTGTACCGCTAGTGAAATAACAAGGGAGTTTATCCGCCCGACCTTTGCAGGTTAAAACAGTTTCTTGCTCAGAAGGCATTTGATACTCCTTTCCCGAATATTTTGGCCTTGACGGCCGCTACAAATATATACTATTCCATAATCAAAATGCAAGCGTAATAATAATTGTAACGCCTCAAGTATTTGACAGAAAAATCTGAACTGATACTATAAAGTCATGCTGAAAAATGGATTTTACAAATTTTTGCTGATTGTTTCATCGCTCTGGATCTGCATCATCGCCTTCTTTTACTATTTCTCGCTGAAATTTTCATCTGAAAATTTTTCATGGAAAAATATTAAAAGTTACTCACATCTAATTCCACAGTTAAATTTTCAAACCAGTCATCTCTATTATCCAAAAGCTATCTCAACTCTCATCACTTTTGTTGGCGACAATCAAAAGATAATTAACCCGAATCCCCTTTTCAGTTTGGCTGTAATTTTGTTTTGCGGCTACGCTTTATTCAGAATATTCCTCAATCACCAGACCAAGAAAAAATTTGAGTTGACTTTTCCACCGGCCGTTTTGCTCTTGGTCGCTCTGCTTTTCGTCTACGCCATCTTTCAGCTCTGGTCTGTCTATTTCGGTTTGCATGATCCAATCGCCAATCACGGATTTTTTTGGCAAGCCGGTACAATATTCGGCGAAATATTGCTGATTTTCTGGCCGCTTTTGGCTCTCGGTTTGAAAATAGTAAAAATAATTGCCAAAAACACGGCCGCCGATCTTTTGACTTTTTTACTTTCATCTGGTTTTGGTATCGCCGGCATGGTTTTTCTTTTATTTGGGCTAGCTGTTTTTAATAAATTGGATCAGACTTACTTGGCCGTTTCTCTCGGCATAATTTTGATACTTTGTTTCAAAGAATCATGGTTTTGGCTTAAAATCTTTTTTGCCTCTAGCATCAAATTGCGGTTCGACAATGCCGGCCCAAACTTGACTTTAATTATTATCGCCCTTGTCACATTTGCCCAAAATCTTCTCGAGGTATGGCGTCCGATGCCGGTCGGTCATGACGATCTCGAGCAATATATGAGAGTCACAAAATTAATTTCCGATCATCATGGTCTTGTGTCAGTCGGCGCTAATTTTTACCCTTGGGAATTATTCCGCACTATGCCTATCATACTTTTTCATACTTTTCCAGCCAGTATGATTTTGTCATCACTCTCCGGAATTTTGGCCTTTTCAGCTATTTTTGTTTTAGCCAAACTATATTGTCAGAAACGTCAACTTATTTTTAATAAGCAGGAAAACTTCTATCCACTTCTTGCCGCCACTTTTTTCTATACTTTGCCCTCGATGGTTTTCCAAACCGCCGTTGATATGAAAGTCGATATGGCCGGTTTTTTTGTCGGCACTCTTCCGCTGATTTTGCTTTTGATTTGGCAAGAAAAGCCAAGAGAGAAAATTTTGCTTCTTTTCGGATCAGCTTTTCTGGCCGGACTGGCTTTTTCCATAAAAATTTCATCCATATTTAGCATCGTCGCCATTTTTGTTTTGATTATATTTGTACTATTCAGAAAAATGGTTTCGCTCAAACTGTCGCTGGCCGCCCTTCTTTTCTCTGTTGTCTGCTTTTTTTTGCCCTCCTCCCCCTTTGCTATCAGAAATATTTATCAAAATATTTCTCATCGATCTGAGCTGGCTGATGCCGGCCTCCAAAAAAGTTGGTCTGACATTATTTTGACCGATTATTATATCCCGCCACAGTTGCCGATTCAAAAAAACGCCGTCACTGAAAAAATAGATCAAACGCTGGCAAAAAATAATGAGCTGGAGCTAGACCGCTACTTTGGTACGCGCAAGCCCAAGATTATCAATTTTATATTATTGCCATTCACTGAAACGTTCAATCTTTTGGTCACCGGTCAGTATGTTGACAACGGTTTTATCTTTTTGGCTTTCCTGCCACTCGTTTTAATATTTTTACCCTGGATCCGCCGAAAAAATCCGATTAATTTTTCTCTTTTTTGGGGGGCGCTAATCGGCGGAATTATTTCATGGACTATTTGGCTCTTCGCCGCCCACGGCATCGTCTGGTACGGCTTACTCGGTTTCGCCTTTCTCCTACCGCTCCTGATTGAATTTATCGAATTTGTCCGGGCAGATGGTGGTGTTTTGCTCCAAACTTTGACGACGGCTCTCCTCGTTATCTGGCTAGCCTCGGCGTTCGTTTTACGCTTTAGCGTTCATCCCGAGTATCTAAAAACTATTGATTCCGGCTCTATCTCATATATCCGCGGTGAAATAAATGATGATCAAGCCAAAAATCTCTTTATCCCCGACTATGTCGACCTCGCCAAATTGAATAGCACAATCAAACAAGCCGATGATCCGGCCGACAATAAGGTCTATCTGATTGGAAAATATATGAAATATTTTATTGATCAGAACAATGAAATTGTCTTACAAGATCAGTTTCAAAATTTCGCCAAAATTTATCAGGAAAAAAATGACGCTCTGACAATTGAACGATTCAAAACGGCCGGTTTTAAATATATCGTTATTTCAACCAATCAGGCCCCGAATTTTGATACGCCGGAGGGACGCGAGATGAACACTTGGCGCGACCAAGGCACAAAATTTGTGCTGAACAATCCGGGCAAAATAAAGATCATAAATAACTCTCAGCTCTCCGGCGTCATCATCGCAGAGATTTTATAGCGATGGACCCGAAACGATTAGTTTGAGTTCATTTTTTTCAAAGTTTTCTCGGCCATGGCACTGTCGCCCTTTTTCGAGTAGGTCGAAGCAAGCAACTGAAGTAAAGTTTTATCGGCCGGTGTTTTTGCCAGACTCGAATTTAAAAGTGCGATTGATTTGTCAAAACTGCCATCGATGTTGTAGAGCGTCACCAAATTGGCAACACTGTCCGTCTCGCCGGCCGCGATCGCCTTGACATATGCCTGCTCTGCATCAGCCGTTTTGCCCTGATCGCGCAAAGAATTTGCCAAACTGTTGAGCGAATAGGACTCATTCGGTCTGCCGGCGGTTACCTCCTGCAAAAGTTTGCTTGATTCCGAATACTTTTTGAGCGAGCTTTCAACGGCGGCCAAACCGGCCTTGGCATCAAGATCAGCCGGATTTTTGTCCAAATATGACTTATAGCACTCCTCCGCTTCGGTATTTTTTTGCGCATTTGCCGATGTCTGGCACTCGCTCAGGGCCACCTCTTTGACCGGACTTTTTTTGCCAATTTTTGGCGATATCCGATAGTAAGCCAAACCGGCTCCAATCAGAAACAATACGACAGCAAGAAAAACGAAACCCGTTTTTTTCGATAACTTAAACTTTTTCTCTGACATTTTTTCCTCCTTATTCATAACGTAGCGCATCAAGCGGGTTTAGTTTGCCCGCCCTACCGGCCGGGTAGAAGCCGGTTGAGACACCGACCACAACCGAAAAACCGATGATGGCTAAAATAATTAAAACCGGCGTTGAAAAAAGCTTCTCCGGCTGGTCACCGACGCTGGCCGCCAATCCGTTTATTATCAAATTGACTATCTGACCAAGCAAAATACCGGTAGCGGCTCCAATAAACCCGCCGAAAAAGCTGATCATGAAAGATTCGGTCAGAAAAATCTTTCTGACTGTGTCATTTTGAACTCCGATCGATTTCATAATGCCGATGTCACGCGTTCTTTCGAGAAGCGCAATCGTCATGGTGTTGAACATACCGATCGAAGCGACAAAGAGGGCAATTGCGCCAAACGAAGCCAGCACAATCTGAACGATCTTGAATATTTGGTAAACCTGATTGATCGTATCGGCAATCGAGGTGACTTTAAAACCTTTGGAAAGAATGGCATTTTTTACACTATCGAGATTCTCGGCCTTATCAACCTTGACCTTTGCCGAATTGTAAACGGTGCCGGCAGTCAGAAAATCGCTGACCAGAGGAAAATAACCGTAGGAACTCGAATTGTCGTCGATTACACCGGAAACGGTAAATTTGAAATCCTTCGTTGTCAGAGTGCCTGAATTATCTTTTGCAAAATAGCTGGTGAAAGTGATCGTTTGACCGACCAAATCGGCCGGAGCCAGCTTTAAAGCCGTGGCGGCGCCACTTGAGATGACCGCCTGGTCGTTACCGCTGAAAACCCCGCCGGTAGCCACCCTAATCCCCTGATAACCGAAATAATCCGGTTTTACACCATACCCGACAACGTCGGTTTTTTTATCCGATCTTGAAATTTGGCCGGCCAGCGAAAGCAGTGGCGAAACATCCTGAACATTGGGCAACTTGCTAAAACCGTCGACAACAGATTGATTCATCACGACGTTGCCCTGAGCCGGCGCAACATCGAGAGTAGTCAACGACGAAATAGCGGTTATTTTTTTGATTGAAAGATCTTGCAAGCCATAGCCCAAAGAGACCAAAAACACAATCGTGCCGATACCGACCGAGATACCAAGAACGGTCAGAAGACTACGCGTTTTATTGACCATCAAATTTTTCCAGGACATTGCGATAATATCAATAAAATTCATTTCTTCTCCTTCTTAATAATATCGCCAAGATCCGGGTCGATAGCGCTCTCAATCTTCTCCGGCTGATCGGTAATTCTGCGATTTACTTTTTCGTGATCGATGACACCGTCTTTCAGATAAATGACGCGGTGGGGAAAATGAAGATATTCGGCGTTGTGAGTAACCATCAAAATAGTTCTTTTTGACTTTGAATTTAATCTTTCGATAATCGCCATCACCTCATCCGCCGATTTTGAGTCCAGATTTCCGGTCGGCTCATCACAGATAATAATCCAGGGGTTGACGGCCAGGGCGCGGGCAATCGCAACTCTCTGCTGTTGACCACCGGAGAGCTCCATCGGTCGACGCTTGATGAATTCGGTCAAGCCGACAATATCAAGAAGGTGAGCGGCTCGATCCATCCGTTTTCTGTATTTTTCTTTACCCGCCACAAGTGGCAGAGCAACATTTTCCTGAATCGTCAAAGATTTCAAAAGGTTAAAGGACTGAAAGACAATTCCGATTTTGCTCCGGCGATATTCCGTGATTTCATGCTCTTTCTTCTTGTAAAGAGATTCACCGCGAACAATCAACTCCCCGCTGGTCGGTGGCTCCAACCCGCAAATTGTGTTCAAAAGCGTTGATTTGCCACAGCCGGAGGGGCCGAAAAACATTACATACTCGCCGGAGTGCACCTCAAAAGAGATGTCCTTCAAAACATTGATGGTCTGACCGCCCATCGTAAAATCTTTGCTTACATTTTTTACCTCGATTACAACTGATTTCGCCATTTTTCCTCTATATCAATATTAACCTATTTAAACCATTTTTGTCTGAGTTTGCTCGCCCAGGAGAAAGTATCGGTCAGCGTATTTACAACCAGCTGGACGATCGATTGATCCTGAGGCGGGGTGATAATGACATAATTTTGACTTTTTGCTTCGTTGCCGGAAGCGTCTTTTGAGACAACCCGATAAGAGTAAGCCGAGTTTGATTTGAGATCGGACAAAATCACCACATGGGTAATATTTAACGACTCGTCTTGCTGCGTATTTTTGGTGTACTGGCCGATTGCGTTATCGCCAAACTCAATCTGAGAAGTCGAGCCTTCATCGGTTTTCCATGAGATAACCGACTGGTACTTCGGCCCTTGTGGCGTCGAAACTTGAGATAATTGAGAAGAAATATCATCAATCTTCGGCGGAGTAGTATCGTATAAGGTCGTAAATGAAATGTCATTGCTCTCGGCGACCTTGCCAAAATTATCCTTGGAGGTGACTTTGAAATGATAAGTCGCTTTGCTGGCCAGCCCGGTCAGAGTAATGTCGTGCAGAGTAGTCAGATCTGATTTGCTTGAGGAAAAACCGTAATTGGCATCTGTACCATATTCAACATTGGAGTCGGCGTTGACATTGGTATTCCATGAAATATTGGCACTGTTATTTGTGACATTTTTGAAAGTGATATTGGAAACGCTGGCATTCGGTGGCGGGTTGAAAGAATAAATGTCTGAAGCCACGCCATTACCGTCCTGGTCTGTCGCCTCAATCTTCAGCTTATAATTGACACCGGGAGTCAGGTTTTCCAATTTGAAGGTATGATTGGTATTTTGTTTGTCATCTGTCATAATTCGATCAAATTGATCTCCAAGACCATAAAGAAGCTTTGTAGTTGAGAGTTTGTTTGTTTGCCAGGTGACCCAAACCGAATCGGGGCGAAGATCGGAGAAAGAGAGACTGTTGATCTGAAGCGGAGTATAAGCGGGAGTATTGATCTCAAAGACATCGGAGTATCCGGTGATTTTGATATCATTTTGGGAAAGCGACTTCATATAATAAGTTTTGCCGGGCAAGAGACTGGTGATAGTAACTTCGTGTTCAAGAGTTCGATCAAGTTGGCCATAAATATCAGCTTTAACCCCGGTTTCCGTGTCAGTTGATTGGTTGCTCTGCAGTTTATCAGTCGAGAAAGCGACAAAAGAATCGGACTGCTGGTCAGTGACCCAACTCACAATCACTTTGACACCAACCTGCTCCTTGTAACCGAAAATTTGGATGCTTGGCTTGGCGGTGATGCTTGGGGCCAGACCGGGCTGAGCCGATAAAGTATTTGAGGGACGGGAGATATTGCCGGCGTTGTCAAGATATTTGATCTGATAAGCATAAGAAGATTTATCGGTCAGATTTAAGTCAGTGTAGGCCGGCTGTTTCGTCCGAGTGATTTCATGGAAATTACCGTCGCTGTCGGTACGCTCGACAATATAGGTCTGATAGTTGCTGTCATCAAGCGGTTTCCACGAGAGAAAAAGTTGAAAAGCCGGAGTTCTCAGATCAGAAACATCTTTCAAGGAAAAGTTTTCGATGCCGGAAAGAATCGGCGAGTCTACCTCCGACTGATTGGAAAATGAATCCATAAATTTGACATAGACTTCGCTCGCTCCGGTAATATCCCAATTTGGGACTGAAGCGGCAAGATTTTGCCAGCTGGCGCCGGTGAAAGCGGGATTATTTGAAATCATCATCGAGATAGTGCTACCATGATTGTCCGAAGCAGCGATTGAAAGCTCAGCTAAATTGGTGGAAATAGCGTTGATCAGAACCGAGGTGCTAAAAGGCGCTTGCGTATCCAAGGCAAAACTACTTGAGGAGGTAACAGCACTGGTATTATTGAGAATTACTTTTACTCGAATCTGAAAACCGCGAGTTGAATCATAATATTTATTGGGATAATCGCCCTTGGCCAACCAATAAGCCGTATGCAAAACAAGATTGGCATCGCCGGCTTGGTTGAGCCCAACGTCGCCACTCTGCGCGTCAGAGCTGGCATCAACCCAAGCAGCGGTATCAAGGTTATGATATTGGATCGAGACACTGGAAGCGTAGCGAAGAAAATATTGAACTTTGACTCGTCCGTCCGAAAGCTGTATCGCCGTCACATTTCTGGCCGCCAGATCAGCCGGCGTAGCCGAAACCTGGGCAGAGGAAACCGACTCAAGGCTATTTCCGCTTTGATTTTGAACAACGGATTTCAGCGAATAATAGTAAGTAAGGCCATTAGTCAGACCGGTGGCCGTGAATTGTGAATAATTTCCGGGCGAGATAGTAGCATTGCCAATCTGAGTGCCCAAAGTTCCGGCACTTTGAGATTGATAAATATTGACACCGGTGATCGATGGCGAATCCTGATTGAGCCAGGAAAGTGTGACCTGCTGGTGACCGGCCGTCGCTTCGACATTTATGGGGGGCTGAGCCGAAACGGTAATAACAGCCGAAGTTCCGTTTATCTGTCCCGGCGTAATCAAATTTTGATCGTCACCATAGGCGATCAGAGTCTGATTTCCACCCGTTCTAAAGGTAAAATAGTGGCTTGAATTGGCCGAGGTAAAAGTCTTAGAACCCTGATCCAGATCGGCGAATGTGTATTGGGAGCTTTGTGTATAGGGCAAAGTGGCAGACGCGTCGGTCGAAGCAAAATAAATAGAGCCGGTATAGTCGGTCTTAACATTGTTTGAAATGTCCAAAGCTGTGACAGTAACTGAACTGGTCAGAGGATCGCCGGACATTTGCATCAAATTATTTCCACTGCTAATCGGGCTGAAAGGTGTAGAAAAGCTGATTGCCAAGGAGGCCGCCGCACCCGGTTTTACTTTGACATGAAAAGTATTGACCGTATCATTGTCGCAATTTACTTTGAAATCCAGATTGGAACCGGCCGTTGTGACGGTAAAAGCGCCACCGCCAAAAATGTGTTTGCCGTTATCAACCGTGTCGGCTTGGGTCGTGCGGGCATCTCCGCCATTGCTGTTAAATGTGTAAGGAAACTCCGCATCATTGGCAAAACTGTAATTAATCCCCCCTCCCATCGAAAACCAGACTTTGCCGGAAAAATCCGGATTGATATTTCCAAAACGGTCAAGCGCCGAGACTGTGACATCATAGCTGGCTTGATCTCCACCCATACTTGTCTGCGACCAGTCAGCGCCGGCGGTAGCCCATTGATTTGAACCGGCATCGGGGTAATCCTCAAGGCCGAAATGATCAAAAGGGGCGGCGATGACAATGACCGAGGGTAAGCTCAATGGCGCAACGCCGGTCTGATTACTCGAAAGTGTAATCGTTTGGCCGGTTTTTGAGGTGGTAATCAGAGTAAAAGCCGAACCGAGAAATTTGTGAACACCGTTTTCGTTACTTAGATAAGTATATTTTTGACTCTGCGAAGCAGGCAGTGAGATAGAGGAGCCGGGATCGGAACTTTCAAACCAGACCACGCCGGTAAAATCATCTTTGACATTACCGCAAACATCCAAGGCCGTGATCGTAATATCGTTTTGCGGAGAAGCAAAGGCGTTGCCGGCAATAATACTATTGGGCAAGGTACCGCTGTAAGTAAAGGAGCCGATCGCTCCGGCGCTGACGGTGATGGTGGCTTGCCCTATCTTGTTACCGGAGAGCGTATCAATCACCTTTAAAATCTGATCGCCCTTGGTCTTCAAGGTAAAATCTTCTCCAAAAAGATGGACCCCATTGTCATGGCCGTTGCCGGTAGTAAAGGTATATTTGCTAGCCAAAGTATAAGGAATAACCGATTGGCTGTCCGTCGGCGTTTCAAATTGAACGCTACCGGTATAATCGGTTTTCAGATTGGAATACTGGTCGTAAGCCGTCGCCGTCACGCCGGAAAAGGCAACATTAGCATTAATTTGCGAGGGTTGGCCCGAAAGCTGAAAGTGATCCAACGCCGCCGGAGTGATCAAAATAGAATAATTGGGGCTGCTGACCGTGCCGTTGGTGGCGGTGACCGTCTGACTACCGCTACCGGTTTTGATTAATTTAAGAGGTGAAGCGCCGGTAAAGAGATGGACACCATTGTCCCCACTTGAAAAGGTATATTTGTGGGCAGAGCTTGCCGGTAGTAATACATTTGAGTCGGTATCGGAGGAGGTAAACCAGACATCGCCGGTATAATCGGTCTTGATATTGCCGAAGGTGTCGATCGCTTCTGCCGTGATACCGCCGGTGAAACTGGTGCCGGCTTGAACGGTCGAGGACAAATTTAAAACAGTAAAGGTAGAAAGGCCGGCAGCCGGAGTAACCGCCAAATTGTATGATGCTGTCACACTATGAGGTGTGTCAATCGCTGAGATCGTCTGAGAAGCGCTGGTTTTGATTAGTTTGAAATTGTCAAATTGATGGACGCCATTGTCATGGCCACTGCCGGTGGTATAGGTGTAGGTATTTGGCAGGACAACACGGGAGTCATCATCGAGAGTGGTGAAATGGACCACTCCGGTGTAGTCGGTACGGGTGTTGCTGTACTGGTCTTGAGCTGTAACGGTCAAACTGAAAAGACTGCCGGCTGAAGTGCTGGACGGTCCAGTGATGCTGAACTTGGAAAAAGTGGCCGGTGAAACTGTAATCTGGGAACAAGTAACATTGCGACCGTCATTTCCGTCAGTTAGGGTCAATGTCTCTGTTTGTGCTTTGTAGAGAGTCATCCCCGAGAAAGTATGAATACCGTTGTCATGGCCACTGCCGGTAGTAAAGGTATATGGCGTGCCACTGTTGGGGAGATTGGAGGAGTCATCAGACGGAACAAAAGTAAACCAGACATTGCCGGTATAGTCTGTTTTGGTGTTGCCAAACTGATCTTTGGCTGTGACGGTGAAGTCAGGCAGGGCTGTTCCGGCCGTGGCGGTGGTGGCAAGATTGGCTACGGTGTATTGGCTGATGGCGGCCGGTGTAACTGTAACTGTTGTGTCAGCATGAATGCTCGTATCTGAATCAATTGCCTTGAGGAGACTGCTACCTGTCTGCTTTAGGGTAAAACCGGTACCGGGGAAACTCTTCTGGCCCAGATCGCCACTCTGGTAGGCATAGGCAGATGGTAAGTTGGGGGAAAATGAATCATTTGGCGCTTGGAAAGTGATGGTGCCGGTATAGTTGGTTTTAACATTATTGTACTGGTCATAGGCGGTTACCACGACCGGATTACTGAAATTAGCACCGGCCACAGTGCTGGCGGGCGCGCCGGTGAGAGTGAGGTGGTCAAGGGCGGCCGGAGTAACAAGGGTTGTAAAAAGCGTAATCGAAATTGCGCCGCTATGGATGACAAAAGTCTGGGCGGCACCGGGAGTCATAAATTTGAAGTAGTTGCCGACACCGGCTAAGAATTGATGCGAGCCGGCATCAAGACCGGTAAAGGTATATTGAGAAGAAATGTTGACCGGAAAATTGACGGCCGAATCGTTTGAGGTGAAGTAAACCGAGCCGGTGAAATCAGTCTTGGTGTTACCGTACTGGTCATAGGCAACGATGGTAAAAGAGGGAAAATTGGTTTGGACAACGATCGAGGGAGGAGAGTAGGTGGTGGTGAAGTGATCAATATCTCCGGGAGTAATCTGGATCGAAGATCCGGTCGAGAAGATGGTAAGCTCGCCAAACGTCAGTGTTGTAGAAGTAACTTTATCAATCGCAATATTAATCGTAATAGTGCCGTTGGTAAAGCTGTTTTTTGGGATAGTGCTCGGCGAGACATGAGCGGATGAATCGGAGGAAGTGATAGTGACGTCAGCCAAAACTGAGGAAACGTGAGCGCCGGTACCGTCTAGAAGATTGACTGTGATAGAGATGGGATGATTGACCTGAGCACTAGCCGGTACCGTTGCCACGACAGAGCTGACAAAGCTCCAATTGAGATTGTTGCCAAGATCGCTCGAAAGTGGCGCGCTGAGCGGAGAAGACAGGGCGGAAGCATCGGAGCGGCTAACCGAAACATAGGAAAATGTCCGTGTGCCACTACCGTTGGTCAAAATCCAGCTCGTTGTGCTTGAAGGAGCAAGAGCAATCAAATTGCTGATGCTGCCACCGGCAATATTGAAATTTTTGACCGAATAAGTTTTGCCTGAGGTAAAGACGATTTTTTTGGTCGGAACACTAGCCGAGAGAGTGTTGGTAATCGTCATCGTCGAACTGGTAACTAGTGACACGCCATCGGTAGCCGAATTGATGACATTGATGTTATAAAAGGAGCTACTTCCGGCAGTAACAGTCTGGGCGATAGTGCCGTTTAGCGCCAGAGTCCCGCTACCGGCGATAAATGTCCCGGAATCGCTCCAATTGCCACCAAGCAAAATATTTAAGCTATTGGAGTCGAGCGTTCCGGCCGAATTGGTCAGATTACCACCGACCGGCAGATTGTTGTTAATAAGCTGAAGAGTGCCGGCGCCGGAGTGTAACAGATTGGGCAGACTCTTACTATTGTCAACAGAATTGATCGTCTGCGTTCCGCTTGTTTTTGTAAATTCGACCGTTCCCGTTGTGCCAAAGCTACCACCACCGGTAAAATTGCCGGCGATTTTCAAACTGTTGCTGTTTGCATCGACTGTTCCCGCCTGGTTGGCAAAATTACCGGTCACGGTCAAAGTCGAGCTAAGCTGTAAGGTACCGACACCGGAGTGAGTCAGATTGTTAAAAGATTTTCCGCCGGTATCGATAGTGGTTGAAGTTGTATCATTGAATGTGATAGTTCCGCTTGAGCTGAAAGTTGAGCCGGAGTTGACCGACCAGCTCCCGCGGACGGTAACCGCATTGCTACTCGGAGAAAAGCTGCCGGTACCGGGAATACTTAGACTATAAAAAGAGACTGTTCCGCCCGGCTGATATGTCAAGCCGTTTGGAATGTAGGCCGTAGAGTTGTCAGCGAAAGTAACAGCCGTACCGGAGACGGAAAAAAGCGCTCTGGCCGAATCGGCATAGCCGGAAAAACCGCTAAGAAGAGTATTTGTCATCGGGCCGGCCGTTTCATACCGGATAATAATATCGTTTTGGATCAGAGTCAAATTTAGACTGGTAGAATCATCCGCCGCTTGGGTAATCAGACTGGCAAACTGGGTTCCATTGTCAACATAAACCACGGCGATGCTGTTGGCCTGAATATTGACCTGGTTGAAAAGAAAAGCCCCGCCACTGGTTGTCTGAACTGTCTGTTTGGTATTGCCATTGATCGAAACGGAGATATTTTGTCCGGAGCTTAGACCGGTGACCGTGCCGGCGAGATTGATCCCCAGAGAAACCTGACAAACAATCCATGAGCCATTGACAGTGAAGGTACTGCTCCCCTCTTTGATGCTGGAGTCGATTATTACGGCACTCGTACCGGTCGGCATATAGGCGCTAATGTCAGTTGAGATAACACGATTAATCGAAGAGGAGGAGGTTGAGACGGTCGAATTAGTAATAGTCGTTCCGTTGGCCATGAATTGGAGAGAGCCGCTACCGCCGGCTGAGCTGATGCTGGCCTCAGCGAAATATTTAACGTTGGCGCCCTGCCAGAAAGCCGGCTCATAAACAGTTTGATTACCCTCTGCAACATATGTCCCCGAAGTGGTCGTCTTGACCGATTGATCAACCGGCATGACCGTCTCAAATTTGGCGAAACCGGTCTGGTCGATGATCAGGCGAACACTGTTATAATATTCGGGATTGGCGCTATATAGCGGATTTGCACCGCGGATCTCATAATCGTGACCGGAGACCATATTGGTGATAGCATCCGAACGAACTCTGACCCAGCTCATCGAGGAGGAGCTGACCGAAGCAATCTCGGTATTGGCCGTCTTGTCATAAAGCTTGTACACATCGGAGCGGCTATAGCCGGGGTTTGTTACCTCAAAGGTTGCCTCCAAATAAATTGAAATCGTCCCATCATACTTGGAAGAATCATACAGGTAGTTTTTCGAGGTTGGAACCGGGTCGGTAAAGGCAGTTAATCCGGCTCGAAAACTGCCGGCGCTGGCCAGCTCAAACGCCGTCTCGGTACCGGCAATCGTTTGGCCAGACTGGATAATCACCAACCTGGCCGAGGTCAGCGTCATGGTGGCAGCACACTTGACCATGATCGAATAATCGCCACTTAGAGAAAGCGGGGCGGATCGAACGGTCGTTAGGCTGGTAGCGGCGGTCGAAATTTCGGTGGCGGCATAAGTCGAGCTCATGGTCGAATCGGAGAGCGAAAGATGAGCCGGAGAGCCGGCACTGCTGGTTGACATCACCGCTTCGAGATAAACCACACCGCCGGGGAAATTGCTCGGGTTGAAATTGATAATCGCGGCCGAGGTGCCGGTGTACGAAGTCGGCGTTCCGCTGTATGAGCCGTTGAAAATCGGAACAGTCTGGACAATATTTTTTGGCCCGGTACCGACATTAATCTGAAAATTGGATGAATCAGCCATCACGATCTGAGAGCCACCGGAGTCATAGCCGATCATCCGAATAGTGGCGGTATTTGATGAAATAATATAGGGCACCGTCCAGCTATAGGAACCACCGGCAGCAGAAACATTGTCGGCGATATTTAAAATATTTTTATTAGCATCAAGCGAATATTTAAGTGAAAAATGATCGATCGGACCGGTCGATGTCCAGCCGATATTACAGCTCTGGCCACCGGTACAAACGTTGGCGCTGTTACCGGTGATCGAAATCGAATCGATCGAGCTGACAGTCAGATTGAGATCAACGATCAAAACGACACAATCGACGTAAACCTGATAAGAGCCGGAGCTAACGGCTTGAAGCTGAGTGTCAATGGTTGTGGCAACAGCAGGCGCCGCCGACCAAGCCGGAGAGCGCCCCCGCGCCAAAGTGTTGTGAAAAGTAATGGCAGTGTTAGCAATGGGAGTGCCGTTGGCCGTGCTCCTGACCGAGAGAGTGAAACCGGCCGAATATCCATCATAAAGATAGCCATCAGCTTCAGTATAGATCGTGGTCGATCCGGTCTGCCAATTGTTCGGATCCCAATAACTTTGATTATTTTGAGCGGTATAGTCATAAGGACCGTTGTTGGTTACCGGGTTTTGCACCGTACGGACGGTCTCCACTTTTGTAATCGTGCCGGTCTGATCAACCACTATTTTGGCACTCTTAAGGTAACCATAACTGTTGTTAACTATATCCATGATCGAATAGGTGTGACCGGAAGCCAGAGTCACCGCAATTCTGGCTCGTTTGGCCTGGCAGGGTTGCAGGGTACAGGTCGGACCGGGAGTAGAGCTCCCAATTGTGATCTGTGAATTTGAGACCGCCGTTCCTGTCTCATCGACCAGCTCAAAGCTGGCAGTATAAGATGACCAGTAGTTAATTCCGGTCACTTCAAAATAGGTCGAGACAGTTCCGTCAAATTTGGAAGAATCATAATAGTAGGAGCGGTAATGGGTCGTGGGATTATACAGGCCATAAAGATCATTAAAATGAGCCCAGGAAGAGTCAGGAATGTATCCCAAACCACCAATTTCATTTTGACTCTCCGTCGCCGTGATAGTACCGCTGGCAGAGGACTGAACAATAATTATCCGGGCAGCCGTGATACTGACACTGCCCTTTAACTCTACCTTATAATCTTGGCCGTTAGTCAAGCTCGAAGTAATCTCACTGCTTCGCACTCTGACGCCGGTACTTGATGCAGTTGTTACCTCCGACGCCGCAACTTGCACTCCCGTCGTCACATTGAAGAGGGAAGCGTAGGCCGTGCCGGACGAAGATGACATCACCACTTCAAAATAAAGCTTGGCGTCAGACCAGCTGGCCGCATTGTAATTGAAATAACTTGAGAATTCAGTTGAAGCATTGAGAGCTGGCTCAGAATACTTGTCAGTGTAGGCGCCACCGCTCGAAACCGAAACATTGCCATTGACCATCTGAATCTGTTGCTCAAAAGAGCGGGTGACCGGCGAAGCTTTGACCTTGGCATTGAAATAATTAGTCGCCAAACCGGCGATAATCAGAACTGCTAAAGTTCCGCTGACGATACGGCGGAAAAGGGGCGAATCGAAACCTTTGCGCCAGCTGTCTCCCTTTTGGAAACCCTTGAGCAACCGGCTATAAAATTTATCAAACAAACGAACAGGCACTTTTGACTGGCGTCTGATTGATCTGACCTCTTGCTCAAGATCTTTCCGGCTCTCCCTCAACAAAACATCTTCCTTCACCACTTTAGCCAGACGAACTCTGAGTAAAAATAGATTAATATTTTTTTTGGCACCATCAAACAGCCGCTTTTTGCAAGCAACCAAAAAAGAAATAGCTGTAACAATTCTGCTCTTCAGAGTTTCCCCTCAGCTTATCTTATTATATATACATCATACATTTTTATCCGATTTTAGACAACAATACGCCAGACATAGCGTCTGACGAATCGTTGAGTAAATAAAATATTATTTAGCGGTTTGGAAAGAGATCCATTTCCCGGAGTAAGTTTTGGACGATTCGGTTGAAGCCAAAACCGCCTGATAACAATAATCTGTGCCGGAAGCGAGATTATTCAGATTGGTGCTGAAATCGCCCGTCCCAATGCCAAGATTGACGATAATCGGATCGGAAATCTGGCACTTACCTCCGGAGGGATCGATGCCATATTGCAAACGGCGAGTTCCGCTGTATTGAGCATTCGCATTTCCATTTAAGGTGGCGGAATTTTTGGTCAGATTGGTCACAGCCGATGTGGTGACAATCGAGTTTTCAACATCACTCTGATGCTTTCGATACAATTTATCAAAAACAATAACGGCAACAGCCAGAATTACCAGAACAATTCCGACGGTCAACAGAACTTTGGTTTTTTTGTCCATGCTTTTTCCCTCCATGATATTAATGAGTTGTAAGTTGTAAGCTTGCGGGCAAGTCCCAGACCGGAAGTTTAAATTTTGATATTTTAATTTGTAATTTTGGATTTATTTAGAATTTAGAATTTTGTGTTTAGTGTTTAGGGTTTAAGGTTTATGACTATTCGTATCTCAAAACATCAAGCGGGCTGACTCTGGAGGCTCGATTTGAGGGATAAAGACCGGTAACAAAACCGATAAAAAGGGCCGCAGCTAGAACGGCAATGATAAACCAGGGGGCATAATAGAATATAGAAACAGCCTCGCTTCCGGCTCGAACCGCAAAATAGTTTAGGATAGTATTGGCGATTTTGCCCAAAGTCATCCCCCAAGCGATGCCGATAATCCCGCCGAACAATCCGAGAAATACGGCCTCAGTCAAAAACAGATTGCGGACATCTCTCTTGCTCATACCGAAAATCTGCATCAGGGCAACCTCCTTTATTCTCTCCAGAAGAGAGATCGTGAGCGTATTAAACATTCCGAGCAAGGCCACAATCAGAGCAATCAGACCGAAACTGCCCAGCACCAGTTCAAAGACTTTAAAAAATTGCTGAATTTGGCCAACCGTATCTCCGGTATAGTCAGTCTTTAGCCCATAAGCCTCAATCTCTTTTCTAATCGTGTCGGCTTGAGTCCGATCGTTGATCATCACTTCGAGCTGTGAAAAAACATCGGCTCCGGTGTAAGTAAAATTAGCGGTATTGCTATAAAGCGACGGCGAAGCGTCATCTTTGACGATGCCAACAATCGTAAATTCCTTACCGGCGAAGGTTTGATCTGTCCCGGTCGGAGAAAGCTCTTTTGGCAAAATAACATCAATCGTTTCTTTTTGCCCGATTAGAGATTCCGGTTTTTTGTTATTCAAAAATGTTGCATAAGAGCTGTTTATAAGCGCCGCCGGAGATCCGGCCTGATTCGCCGGTAAATTTTGACCGTACTGAATTTTCTTTCCGGCCCAATCGAGATAAGTACCGGACGAAACGGCGAAAACGGCGATATCGGTCGATTTGTCGCTATTTTTAGCTTTGCCACCAAAATCAGCGACTGTTTCAATCTGTTTGATACCGGCAATCTCTTTGACTTTGGCAACTAATGCATTGTTCAGTTTGACCACTTGGGAATCGCCGGTGCCAACATCGATCAAGAGATAAGCGTTAGCGCCACTGATTTGAGACGTAACCAACCGCTGAATACCGGTGCTGAAAGAAACCAGAAAAACCACGGCCGAGATGCCGATAACAATGCCGATCAAAGTTAAAATCGTCCGCATTTTATGCAATAGAAGATTGCGATAAGCCAATTTTAAGACAAAGAGTCTGTCCATATTTCAATCAAGTTAATTAGCCAAACTTTCCGATTTAGCTACCGGCCAAACCGTGAGCGGTATCTTTGATAATCCTGCCATCTTTCATCTCAATCCGTTCCGTCCCGATGTCCCAATATGACTGGTTGTGAGTAACCAGGATAATGGTTTTCTTTTTTACTTTGTTTAGCGAAAAAAAGAGAGACATGATCTCGTCAGAACAGGTCGAATCAAGATTGCCGGTCGGCTCGTCGGCGATAATAATGTGAGGATTGGTCACAAGCGCTCTGGCCACGCCGGCTCGCTGTTGTTCACCGCCGGAGAGCTGAGTTGGCGGTTGCTTGGACAAATCGTCAATCCCAATCTCTTCGAGAGTGCGGTGAGCCACTTTTATAGCATGACTCTCCTTTGTACCGGCTACAATTAGAGGAAATGCGACATTTTCGACCATATTTAAGGACTTTATCCAGTTTGACATCTGATAAACCATACCGATTTTTTTGACACGGAATTTGGCACGCGCATCATCCGAGAGATCATAAATTTTTGTGTCACGGATAATAACTTCGCCCGCCGTCGGCTGGTCAAGCCCCAAAAGTACATTTAGAAGGGTGGATTTACCGCAACCGGACGGCCCAAAGACCACGATAAAATCTTGGGCTCTGACTTCGAGGCTGACATCGGCGAGAGCGTTGATGGTGTGCTTGCCCACAAAAAAATCCTTGAACACATTTCTGGCTTCAATAATAGTATCGTGCTTGTGCTTGATTTCCTGCTCCGCCAACCGGCCTCCTTTAAGGCAAAACTCTAATATCTAAACATATTATACAGGATAGCTAAAAAAGTCACAAATTTTCCCCTCGCTTATTGCTTGCCAGCTTATTAGCTTATTAGCTTATTAGCTTATTAGCTTACTAGCTTACAACTTCCCTACAATCCGAGCCAACCAAAAATATTGCTAATCGTTCTGGTGACAATGCTAAAAACCGAAGCGGTCACTTGGCCGGTCACTACGGTTTGATCGGCTCCTTTGGCCAGGTTGCCACTGGCACCGGCGGAAAAAACCTGAAAATGGTAAGGTGTGCCCGGCTTCAAACCGGAGATAACGACAATATGATTTTTGGTCAATCCGGCATCAAGCGGCGTCTTCTTTTTGTAATCATTACCGGAGATTCCCTCGTCATAAGCAACCTGGCTGGTGGCCGACTCGTCAGTTTTCCAGTAAACCACCACATCCGCCAAATCGGTCACACCGGAGCCGACATTTGAGCTCTCAATCATAATATTGGAAATTTTTGGTGGGCGGGTATTTGGTCCGGTTTTAAATACCTGCTGGTCAGAGACTGCTACGTTGCCCGATTGATCCACGCCCGAGACGGTAAATTGATAATCGGTGACATAAGAGAGATTGTTGATAATAATGTCATGGCGCGAGACGATAGCCGATTGGCTCTGCTCCAAAGTAATAGCACCGGGGACACCATAATGTGAATATTTTACGGTTGAACTGGTTGGAACATTTGAGAGCCAGCTAATATCGACAATCGGAGTCGGACCGGAGGAGTCGGTCTGGAATTGGATAGCTGAGATTTTTGGCATCGGCAAAGTATCAAAAACATAATCATCAGAAGAGAGGATATTGCCGTCGATATCGTATCCGTAAATTTTGAAATGATAACGGGTCGTATCGGTCAAATTGGTCAGCTGAATGCTGTGCTGGGTCGTCATCGAACTACCGGTTTCCGGCAAGACAAAGCCGTAGTTTAGGCTGGCGCCAAAATAAACCTTTGTATTAGAAGCTGAGGTAGTTTCCCAAGTGACCTCAGCCGAATTCAGATTGATATTTGAAACCTCGACATTTGCGACCAAAGGCGCCACCATGGTTTCGAAAGTATAAGTCGAGGAATAGGCCGACTCGAGCGAGTAATCTCTGAGATTGTCGAGCGATTGAACCTGATAATAGTATTTAGTCGAGGGCAACAAACCGGTCAAAGGAATAGAATGAGACGTTCCGGTCGAGGTGGCGAGCTGACTTTCGGAGAAGCTATTTTTATCGGTACCAAAATGGATGGCGGCGTTTGTGCTTCGGCTAACGACCCAGGAGACGACAGCGGTAGTGGTCTTGGCAACGGCAGTCGGCTCGGATACAATCGTCGGCGGTGCCGAATATTTTCCGGTCGGTATTCTCGAAACCACAGTTGAGGATGCAGAAACAGCGCCGGCATTGTCAACCGCCTCAATCCGGTAGTAATAAAGAGTAGCATTGTTTAAGCCGGTATCGACATAAGCGGTCGAGGCCGAAGTGGCAATCTCAGAAAAATTATTCCCGTCGGATGAACGCTCGATCGAATAATGGTCGAAAACAGAGCTATCCTGACCGCTACCGGCCAGCCACTGCAAAGTCAACATGTAGCGCCCCGAAGCTTGGTCGGAGGAATCGGTGATAGAAACAGTAGAGGGAATCGGCTGAGCCACGGTGGTACAGTTAAAATCAACCTTGGCGACGCTAGCATCACCGAAAGAGTAAGCGCCGGAGTCGTCTTTGGCTACCAAATAAAGAGTGTTGAGGCCCTGACGGGTGGCGAAATGATCACTGGCCAAGGTTGTAGCAGCCGGTAAGGTGTTGCCCGGAAGCTCGGTCCAGTTCACATTTGAATCGGTCAAAATGCCACCGGCCGGATTAATGGCATAACCATAGTTGACAATAGGGAGAGAATGAGCCGGGGCGGTCCAACTGAAACTAAAAGCATTGATATCGGTAGTGTCGGTCAAATGACCGTTAACCAAAAGATTAGTTGGTTTGGAAGGAGCGTTGGCTGAGTAACAGTAATTGCCCTGGACTGTGGCTGAAGGATTGCCAGCGGCATCAACGGCACGAATTTTGAGAACAGTGGCGTCTCCTGCTTGCGTCGGCGTATATGAAATAATATGGCTGACAAAGGGATCGGTGATAGTATCGCCCCAACTATCGCCGGAACCGTCGCCCCTTTCGTATTGATAACCGACCGTATTGGAACTATCCGTGGCCGAAGGCCAGTCAAATCTAAAATCATTAATCTTGCTACAGCCGCGCGGGGTGGAACTGACATACCAATTCGAAGGTATCGCCGGTGGCGTTATGTCATATTTGTATGCTGAATAGGCCTCCCAAGTGGTGGTATTATCGAGGCCAACATTGCCGGCATTGTCAACAGTTTTGATCCGGAGACAATAGGTCCCTTCGGCCGAACCCAAATTGGGAATAGTGATATTGGGAGAAGTGGTATAGTAACGTCCGTGGCCATCATTGGCAGTCAAAAAGCCGGCACTCTGATTTGGATCGCCACCATCGGAACCGCAGGATGTGCCAAAATATATACGATAGCCGGCCACACCGGAAACATAAGTATTGCCGGTGTCATGAGCGCCGCCGGTTGCTTCGGCCGCCGGCCAAACAAAATAGGGCGTGGCATAATTGTAATAATTGCCGGAAATAATCGGCGTCGTTATGCCGCTATCCTTATAGCCACTAATGGCGGTCGGATTAGAAGGCGCGACCAAATCCCCCGCTTCTTCATTGTTCAAGCCGAAGAAAGTTGTAGGTGAATTTTGATTGGCATATTCGGTCGCAATCCAATCGGGGGTACGGGCAACGTTTGAAATGCGGGTTTCATCAATCAGGCCATTGAAACCGTAATTAATATCATTGTTATTGTCCTCACCAATATTTCGGTTGGCCGCGCCAGTTCCACCACTGTAACTACCTATTTGCGAGGCCACACTTGTACCATCCAAATATAGGGCTTGCGATGTTCCATTCACAACCAAAGTTGCAAAATGGAATGCTGTCGTAGTCAGTGTACCACCGACAAGAGCTGTGTCCTGGTGATTGCTACCATCTCCGACGGCAGCTCGAATATTACTATTATTCTGCTCTAATATATAGTCCCTTGAATTAGAACTCCAGTCAGTGGTGATATGTGCCTCCGAGTGCAGCGGCGTGAGTGTACTCGGTTTTATCCAGGCCGATATTGTGAATGTTCCTGAAACTCGCTGAAGAGATGCGGGTAGAGCTACATAATTCGGCGTTGTCCCGTCAAAACTTCCGCTGCCATCAATTTGCCCAGCCATCAAAGTCGTGTTGTTACTGGTAGAATTATTTAGGTTTGCAGTCGAGTCATTTTCTTGAGTACCGCTAGCTGAGCCAAGGTGCCAAACTCCCGCGTAGCCATTACTCCAAACACCTTGGGCAACTGAAGCGGCCGGCGCAGTGGCGACGGAATTGCCGTAATACATATAAATAGTAGTATTGGCAGAGTGAGAAAGAGTCGGAATCTTGACCCAAGCGTCAAGCTCATGATTTGTCACATCAAATTTCTCGATCTCGTAATTAAGCGCTGTTGTGGCGTCGGCAGCAGTAAACATAATGTCATTGCCACTGGTCAGCGCCTTGGTAAAAACGGTGTTATTAACATCGGTGATTTTGATCAAGACCGGAAAATTGGGCTGGTCATTAGTAGAGACCCTGGTATGATCGATCGTAATCGCTTGGCGCTCGTTCCATGTCCCGCCGGTCGCAAACCAAGCGGCATAAACGGATTTGGGTTTATTGAAAAATATCAGTCCGCCAAAAACTCCCAGGATCAGGGCGACGATGGTGAGGATGACAGTTAGTTTGTTTAATTTTTTCTTAAATATTTTCATATGGGCTCTTTAAGTATAAGGGATTTTAAGGGTTTTGATAAGTGAGCATAAGGGTCATCCTAGGGGAAGAGGAAAGTCAAAGGAGTGGAGGGGGAGTTAAGGGTCTTGGTAGGGGAGAAAGGAAGAAAGGGAATTTGATAAGGGGTTAGAGAAGGAAAATCAAAAGGGATTAAAAAGAGGAATATTAAGGGTTTTGATAAGGGGTTAGAAAGGGAGAGGACAGGGGGGGCTAAGGGGTCAGCCCCTTTCCTGTCCTTTCTCCACTCCTTCTTTACCCTTCTTCACCCTTCTTTCACTCCTCCTTCACCCTTTTTTGCCCTTCCTTTTCCCTTCATCTATCCTTCCCTTGCCCTTTCTTCACACTTTCTTCGCCTTTCCCCTGCCCTTTCCTTACCCTTTTTTTCCCTTTGATTCCCTCTTTATCCTTCTTCTACCCTTTCTTTTCCCCTTGATTCCCTTTGGATTTGTTGCGGAAGTCTTCCAGAAATTTATCAAACTCTTTCTCTTTATCAGATTGACGTTTCAGTTCCAGCCGAGCCAGATCGTTGCCGGACATCGTTTTTTCCCTGATGGTTTTTTGCTCCAAGGCCTTGATCTGATTAAAAAGCATCGTCGCCTCCCCTTTGCACAAATAATGCCCTTTTTCCGCCCTTTCCTGATCCCCTAGTCCCCCCTTGAGACAATGGGCGAAATCGGCCAAAAGTTCCTCATTTGATCCGGCGGAAAAGCCCAAAAAGCTAATGTACTCATTCGTTGTCGTCCGACGAAAACCTTCTTCGATATTTCTGACTGTGGAGCGGGCCGAGCGATCCATATGAGATTTGGCCGGGGCATCATGAGGCAAGGTTTTAACAAACTCCTCGGTCAGTTCTAAAATTTCGTTGGCCTGTTGCCAAGTGCGAAGCTGTTTGTAAGCCAAAGGGTTTTTATAAGGGAGCATAAGGGTTATCCTAAAGGGTTAATTGCTTACTGCTTACTGCTTACTGCTTACTGCTTACTGCCCTCATAATTCTTCAGCCAAAATCCAAAAATGTGGAAAATGGTGCTTTGGATCAGCTCCCAGGCCGATTGCTGGCTCGAGCTGGTAACAAAGACCTGGCTGGCCGATTCGGTTACATTACCGGCTTTGTCGGTGACGACAACTTTCATATGATAAACGGTGGAGGGCACAAGATTTGAAAGATTGACCGAGCGCTGATTGACCAAATCGGCTTGCTGCGCGGTACTGTCGGTAAACGGTCCGTCCGCGCCCTGACCATACTCAACTTTAGCAGTAGCCGGCTCATCGGTTTTCCAGCCAACAGAGGCCTGAGCCGCTTTATTTATTCCGGAGCCGACCATCGATGTCGTGACGGTGAGACCCGAAATAACGGGCGGACGGGTGTCATAAGGGGTAGTAAAGGTGGTGGTCGGGCTCTCGACCAAATCACCCAAACCGTCACGACCGGAGACAACAATCTCGTAAACGGTATTATCAGATAGAGAATTGACCTGGACAGAGTGGATCGCTTCACTCTCTGATTGAACTATTTCTCGCCAATCTCCGTTTGACGCCCGATAACGAATAATTGTGGTAGTCGGCACATTGGTCGTCCAAGAGGCACTGAAAGCCGATTGTGGCTGACCGGGAACAGTCGAAATTTTCAAGTTCTCGACCTTTGGCAACGGCAAAGTATCAAATTGATAATCGTCAGATGTAATCAAGTTATTGTTTATGTCGACCCCCTTGGTTCGGAAATGGTAGGTCGTACCGGGCGAGAGATCAGACAGAGCAATGGTATGATTGGTTGAATCCGCCCCCGATATGTCAGCGATCTCGCTACCATAAGCGGTGGTCGGGCCATAATAAAGGGTAGAAGTCGAGACAGTGGTGGTAGTAAAGAAGATGTTGGCTGAAGTCAGAGTAATATTGGCGATTTTGGTGGCGCTGATAGCCGGAGCCGCCATGGTGGTAAAGGCGAAAGTCTCCGAGTAGGCGTCCAAATCGGTATAATCATGAAATTCATCCATTGACTGAATCTTATAATAGTAAACCGAGCCCGGAGTCAGACCGGACAGAGCGACGCTGTGAGTGGTGACGGCATCATATTGTCCATCCGAAGCCGAGAGAGCGGAAGCGCTTGTGCCATAATGAATAATTGAGGAAGATTCGCGGTCGGTCAGCCAAGAAACAGTGGCGCTCGAGGCTTTGATCGCCGAAACGGTCGGTGATGAGAGAAGAGCCGGAGGGGTAAGATAATTGCCAATCGGCTTTCTCTGAACAACCGAAGATGGTGCCGAGGATTGTTTGGCATTGTCAACCGCCTTGATCCGGTAGGAATAAGTGGTGGAATTGTTCAAATTGCTGACATCGATATAAGCGGTAGCCTTGGTAGTGGCAAGCTGAGTAAAATCGACTCCATTGGTTGAACGTTCAATAGCATAGTGATCAAAAGTAGTTTGATTTTGATTTGGGGAGGCATCCCAGCTCATGGTCAGAGCCCAGGTATTGTAGGCACGGTTGGAGGAATCAGCCAGAGAGACACTGACCGGAGAGGCGGGCGCCGGTGTCTGGCAGGTAAAGGTTTGCTTTGAATATATGGCTTGGTCGAAACCGCCATTTTCATCGTTTTCGTTATAAGCCAAGACATAAAGGGTATTGGCGCCCTGAGCGGTAGCCAAGGGCAGATTTGGAATACTGATATGGTCATCGGTCGAAGGGTATTTGGTCATAATTTTGGTCACCTCGGCTGCAGTCAATGTCATGGGATCAATATTGACCGAATAGTAGTAGCCCTCCACCGCCGGGTCGCCATCCTTAGCCAAAATCGATTTATTCCAAGAGATTGTGAAATTATTAGCGGTTGAAGCGTTTGGGCTGACCTGCAAATTGCCTGGGGCACTCGGAACCGGACCGGAAAGATTGTAGGAACCCTGTTGCTGATCAGATTCATTGCCGGCCCAGTCAACTGCTTTGACGTAGAAAAGATTGATGCCAGGCTGGTAAGAGGTGACACCGGAGACGGAGCGGTCAGTAGCATCGGCAGTATGTGACCAAGTAGCACCGTCAGCACCGGTTTTGTACTTGTAATATTGAATACCGGAGTCACCGGCACCACCGACCGGATCGATCACAGGCGGCCAGGAGAGAGTAAAGGAATCTTGAGTTGTCCAGCCCTGCGGTTCAGCCGTGACGGAAGAAGGCGCATTTGGCTTGGTGATGTCATAACCGAAATTGAAAAGAGTTACCGGCGTCGAATTGGTGGGATTGCCGACATTATCCTTGGGATAGAGACGGAAATAGAAATGTTTGCCGTTATCGGCCGTTGTTATGGTAGTGGAAAAAGTTTGAGGATCGCTCACTTGGGCTTGAAAAGTTGTCGGCGTGCCGGCAGAATCTGTCCCCCAATAAGTATAATAGCCTGATATGCCAGAGTCGGGATCGACTGCGCCTGAGAAAGTCAAGTTTATCGTGCCCGCTTGATTTATCCAAGAACTATTGGCAATCGATACCGCCGGCGATGTGCCGACCGTGGCAGTGGTGGTGGTTGGATTTGAAGGCGCAGTCGTGTCAGATGACCATCCGGAGTTGCCGTTGATATTTGGATTAGGCGATGGAGTGGAAGTCAGAGCCAAATACCAATTGGCACCGCCCTCTGCTGTGATGTCAGTAACCGAAACGTATGAGAAAACCATAATCGTTGATGATTTGCTTAATTTGGCAGAGACGCCGGCGCTATCGGAATCGATTGTTAATAAATTGTTTGCCACTCCGCTTAAAGTCAATGCCCCGCTAATTATCTGGGTCGCGCCATGGGCAAATTGCAAAGTTCGGGCTGATGTTGTGGTGGCCGTTAAATTATTGAAAGTAGTCGAACCGTTAACGGTTTCAATCGTGCCACCAGCACCGTTTAAGTTAACTGTTGAGCTGCCAGCCGAGAAGGTGCCACCGTTAGCCGTCCAATTTCCGGCAACGTTGATATTGTTCGAGCCACCGGCGAGAACTCCCGCCGATAAAGTAAGGCCTTTGCTAACCGTGATCGTACCGGGCAAGGTGAAGGTACCGGCACCGTTGATCTTCAAATTAGAGTAAGTCCAGTTTTGAATCGGTCGCGAACTACTGGTGGCGGTGTACTCCACCGTCGAGTCGGCACCCAAGGTCGGAGTGGTGGTGGTCTCATCGCCGGTCAGACGGAGTGTGCCATTATCAATAAAGTTGGGAGTTGTCGAAGTAAAATTCTGACCATTCAAATCAAGTGTTCCACCCAGAGCCACCGTCATTTTGGTAATGGTGGTCGTAGCTGCCAGCTGCAGATCGGCGCCGGAGTTAATGGTAACCTGTCCCGAAGTCAAAGAGCTGTTAGCACCAGCACCGGAGAGAGTCTGGACACCCGTGCCACTAATATTGTAAGTAGCATTGCCGCCGGTAGAGGTGACCACAATGTTACCGGCCGCATTGATAGTGCCACCGGTCACATTGCCGCTGGTCAAAGTTAACGTTCCATTGACAGTCGGGCTAGCCGAATTTAAATTCAAACCATTGGCATTATTGATAGTCAGATTATTAAGAGCGGTAGCACCTGTTGGATAATTAACACCGGAAGATGATCCACCAAAAACCAAGTTTGAAGACGAGGTGGTGCTCAAATTGCTGGTCGTGCCGGCCGTAGTCGGACCATTTAAGGTCAATGTATTAGTACCAACAGCAAAGGCACCAGAGGTCAAAGTCAGGGTGCCGGAAATGGTTGGGCTGGAATTCAAGGCGACACCATTGGCATTGTTGATTGTTAGATTATTCAAAGCGACAACACTCGAAGGCATCGTCACACTACTGGATGACCCGCCAAAAGACAAGGTGGAAGATGAAGTAGTGACCAATTTACTGGCCGTACCGACCAAAGTCGGACCGTTCAAGTTCAAAGTGTTGGCGCCGACCGATAAAGTTCCACCAGTAACACTGTTCAAAGTCAGAGTACTGCCAACGGTCAAATTGGCATTTTGAGTCAGTGCGTGAGTATAGCCGGAAGTCAGAGTCAAATTTGCTACATTGGCCGCCGTATCGATGTTACAATCGGTATTACCACTGACATTTCCATCAAAGATCGCCGTGTCGGCCGAGGTCGGCACCGGCCAACCAGCCGTGCCACCCGAAGCTTTGGCCCAGTGAGTCGTCTCCGACCAGTTACCAGCAGAACCAACCCAATAACGGTTGGCGCCGGTCGGCGCTGTAAATGTCCAGCCGGAGTTGGTTGATTGGGTTACATTACTTGAATGAGCGCCGGCAAACCAATCCGCTCCGCCGGTCGCGACCGAGTCAGAGATCAAAAGATAATCGCCGCTGACCACGCCGGTCGCCTTGCTCAGAGTTGCCGCGCTTCCGGCCAAATCAGAATTGATGGTAATAATATTGCCATTTGTGCCAGTGGCCGTGAAGGTGCCGTTGATGGTTTGAGTGGTGCCATTAGCAAAGGTGACAGTCTTGGGCGCGCCAATGGTGAAGTTGTTGAAAGTGTGTGAGCCAAGAATAGTGAGTACGCCTGTGCCACCACCGGCAATAGTAAAATTGTTGAAGGTTAGAAGACCGCTTGTAAATGAGATCGGATTTGAGGTGGTGTTGGTAATAGAAATAGTCGATGTATTGGCATTAAAAGTTAAAGCTGTTGTTGTTCCGGTTTGCCAAACCGTACCGCTGACACCATTTAGAGTCCATGTTCCGGAGCCCATAGTTATCGCTCTGGTGTTGGAATTATTTGAAGTAAATGAACCAATCGTCACAGTTTGATTATTCGCATTGAACGTGCCGTTATTAAGGGTAAGTGAATACCCTCCCGCATAATTACAATTAAATGCGTCAACCAGCCGGAATGTCGCGCCCACCGTACTAATATTTACAGCGCCACCGAATACTTTACTGTTGCTGGTTAATGTATTAGTTCCGGTCCTCGCCCCGCTTTCAAATGTCCAGCCGTTGGTGCCAGAGTTAAATGTTCCCGCATTGGTGAAATCAAGCGAGCCGTAAGAGGTGACAGCGTTGGATAAGGTTAACCCGGTCGAATTGGCAAATGAAATATCTTTACCAAGGCGTGGCATATTGGCACTAACTGTACCACCATTATACAAATGAACCGTATCCTGTGGTAATGGCACCCTGCTGACAGAGACGCCGGTCCAGTGAGCACTTGACCAGTTATTCGTTGAACCATCCCAGGTTTCGGTATCGGCTGCGGTCGGGAAATTGGTCGTATTCCAGTTTGTACCGGAGTTACCGCCGGCGTCGCCGATAGATGATGATGAAGTTGTTCCCCCCATAGTGCCGGCAAAAGTAATATCCCGAAAATCAACGTTGGAGAAGGAGACGGCGTTGGCAGTGACGGTTCTGGCAGAACCAAGAGTACCGGAGTAAACCAAAACTCTGTTAGTCGGGCTGTTGCCATTTACGGTAAATGTGCCATTGACCGTATAACCTGAGCCGCTATTGGTATAGAAAGTATCGGTTGTGTTGGCCGATCCCGTGACAGTCAGATTGTGCAACGTCGTGGTATTGCCTAAAAAGCTTGCACCGCCACCTGTAAATGTAACATTGTATACAGTTTGAGGGGCGGCGAACTGTGCGCCAGCATAAGTAAGTGTAATATTTGAGGTTCCATAATCATATGTAATATTCACATTGCTTGATGTATTCCAGACACTACCGGTAACAGTAATATTTGATGATCCTAGCGTCAACGCTCTCACATAGGTAGCAGCCGCCGCTTGCATCTGTCCTATGCTCATCGTCTGCCCGTTGGTATTGAGTGTTCCGGCAGTCAGGGTCAATATTCTGCTTGAATTTATCTGTGTCAATGCGTCCAATAGCTTGACTGTACCGGCGCCATTTTGAGTAATGTTGGATAAGGTTTTGGTATTGGTGGTTAGGTCAATCTCGGTACCGGTAGCCGGGTTTAGATTGAGTGTGCCGGTCCAGTTGATAGTACCGCCAAAGAGAACATTGACTGTACCACTGGTTGGAGCAACTGTAATAGCATTAGCACCGGAGAGTGTATTGGTATAGGCGGAGAAATTAGCAGAATTTAGATTGGCACTATCGGCATTGACAGCAAGAGCACCACTGGTAGCGGTAGCAACAACATCATCACCGGAGACCGGTACTACACCTTGGATCCAAGAGGCGGTATCACTCCAGTTACGGGTACCACCAGAGTCAGAGACAGTTTTGAAGGATGGGAAAGTGATGCCGGTGTTACCGGAGACGCTGGTAGAGTATTGAGCCGCCCATGAAGCACCGGTACCGGTAGAAGTAATATCTTTAATTGAATTCCATTGGGTGGCAAAGGCACTTGGGTGAGATATTGTGGCAGCAACACCGGCACTATCGGAGTTTAGAGTAATAATATTGGCGGCAGTACCGGTGGCGGTGAGGGTGCCGTTGATGGTTTGAGTGGTGCCATTAGCAAAGGTGACAGTCTTGGGCGCGCCGATAGTGAAGTTGTTGAAGGTGTTGGCGCCACTAAATGTCACCGAGCTTGTACCTCCAGTAATAGCAATATCACTGTATGTCTTGCCACCGCCAGCGAAAGTTTCACTAAGTCCGGCATTTCCGGTCAGATTTATTGCGTGGCCGTTCGTAACCAGTGTACCGGAATTCCAGCCCCAAACTGTTCCATAACTACCGGAAAGAGTAACATTATCATTTAATTGCAAAGTCGCGCCTGACATTTGAACCGCAATCTGAAATAAAGATTTACCATTACTGGTGAAAGTTTGAGTGCCACTTCTGGCGCCACTGGTACCGCTTTCAAAAGTCCAGCTGTTGCCCCCACTCACTGTTCCAGCGCCACTAAAATCGACTGAGCCGTATGATGTAACAGAGGTTCCAACCCTCAAATTCATTGCCGAAGTAAAGGAGATATTTTTACCTAGTCGTGGCATATCGGCGGTAATTGTGCCGGTGCCGCCGCCCAAAACAACATTATCTTGTGGTAGCGGAACTCTGGAGACACTTCCACCGGCCCAGTGAGCGCTCGACCAGTTGTTAGTACTACCGTCCCAAGTTTCCGTGTCAGCCGGAGTCATAGTGATATTGGAGTTGCCGCCGCAATCACCCAGCGAGGTGCCGGTAAAAGGAGTAGCGCCGGCGGCAGTAATATCCTTAAAATCAACGTTGGAAAGTGAAAAATTGGCAGCGTTGATAGTCAGTGGAGTGCCCGTTGCGGCTGTATGTTCTACAAGTAATCTACTGGTGGTAGAGTTGCCTGCCAATGTCAACAGTCCGGTAACATTGATTTGATTACCGCTTTGGGCACCGAAGTGATCGGTTTTCGCCGTTGTCCCACCGGTCACCGAAAGATTATGAAAAGTCGGATTCCCCGCACCTGAGGTATAAGCAATCCCCTGACTACCACCGCCACCGGTAAAGGCCACATCATAAAATGTCATCCCTCTTGGAAATAGTCCGGCACTGTTCCCTGTAAAAGTGATTGATGATGTACCGCAATTGAAAGTCAGACCGGAATAAGTTGCGAAGCTCCAATTGCCCGCCACCGTAATCACCGACGCCCCCAGTGTTAATGTTCTTGTGTTGGAATTTGACGATGACATGGCGCCGATATTAAGTGTCTGTCCATTAGTATTCAATGTCCCATTGGTCAGTGTCAGTGTACCGGCAGCAAGAGTGGCAAAGGCATCGCTAAATTGAGTTGTGCCACCGACGCCATCCATGGTGAAATTGTAGAATGATTGACCACCGGAAGTAACTGTCTTGGTCCCGCTAGTATTGGTCATCTTGACCGTCGAAGTGCCGGCTGTAAGAGTGGCGTTGGCTAAGTTCCAGTTGCCACCGACATTTATGGTTTGGCTGCCGGGGCTAACGGTACCGCCTTGAACATTAACATCACCAACTACAGTCAGACCGCTCGTTGCCGAAAGCGTATTGGCATAGGTAGGAGTAGAAGTTAAGGATTTAATGCTATTGGTAAAGCTGGAATCAATAACCGAGTTAGTAGTACTGCCGGAGAAAATCACATCAGTACCGGAGGTTGGCAAAGCGCCGGTTGACCAGTTACTGGTACTGGACCAGTTAGTATTAGCACCGCCGCCGCCTGTCCAAACCGCGGGAGCCGAAGTATTCCAGCCAGTAGAGTTGGTAACCGTGGAATTCGCGCCGTAATCCCAACTGGCGCCACCGGTGACATTAACATAGTTTATTGTGGCATAATCGACGAAAATTAAACCGCTGGTCTTGGAAAGGGTTGCCGCCGAACCAGAGTCGGATTGCAAAGTAATAGCATTGCCGTTTGTCCCCAGCGCTGTGAAAGCGCCATTGATGACCTGAGTAACACCATGGAGAAATGTTACCGTCTTAGGGGCGCCGATAGTGAAGTTGTTGAAGGTATTGGCATCGTTAAAAGTCCAGGCGCCGGTACCACCACCGGTGATGGAGAGATTGTTGTAAGTTTTTCCACCGCCACCCCAAAAAGTTTTGGCGTTTGAAGAAGTATCCGTCAGGGAAATTGTCGAGGTATTCGCAGTCAGTGTCAGATTTGAAGCAACGAGATACCAAGCATAGGTGCCGCTACCTGTCACAGTCCAAGTACCTGAGCCCATCGTGACCGCTGTTGTCTTGTTACTTGGATTGATACTGACTTTATCAGCTGTCACATTGTAATTATTCGCGTTGAATGTGCCGTTTGTCACAGTGAAGGTATAGTTGGACAAGAAAGCATCTTGCAACGTATAAGTTCCGCCTATGGCTTGGATATTTAAGCCACGATACGCTTGCCCCGCAGACGTAATGTTGAAGCTTCCTCTCCCTTGCAAAATATGGGCATTGCCATTGACTTTTGTTACCGCCATCGCCGATATCAACGTCAGCGAACCGTAACTGGTATAACCGCCGCCATCAATCCCCCAGGTCGGATTTCCCGTCGCCCCGGTCCAGTCGATAGATTTACCAATTCTCGGCATGTCACCGGTGACAGTTTGAGAAGCAGTGCTAAAAGAGTGAGAATCAAAATAAACATCATCTTGTGGCAGAGGAATATTATTGGCCCCAGCTGATCCATTGCTAGCCGTAGCCCAGTGATGTGTTGCATCAGACCAGCTGCCACCGTTGCCAACCCAATATTTGGGGACAGCCGCGGCCGGGAAATTGGTCGTATTCCAGTTTGTGCCGGAGTTACCGCCGGCGTCGCCGATAGATGTAGAAGAACCCGTCCCTCCCATTGTTCCGGCAAAAGTGATGTCCTGAAAATCGACGTTGGAGAGGTTCACGGCTGCGGCAGTAAGTGTTGCCGCCGATCCAAGAGTAAGAGAATATACCAAAAGTCTATTTGTAGCGCTGTTTCCACTGATAGTGAACGTGTTTGTAGCGGCAAGATAACCGGCATTTATTAAGAAAGAATCTGTTTTGACGGCTTTTCCCGCAAATGTTATATTGGCGAATGTATTCATCCCGCCATTAGCAATGTACTGTGTTCCTCCGCCGTTAAATACCACAGACATACCGTTCCAGTTACAAGTCCCGCCTACGAACATGGCATGCACCGAAGTACTTGATCCCGTAAAAGTAGCCACCGCCGTATTCGCTGTCACCGTCATGTTTGACGCGCTGCCAAAATACCATGCATTATTGTCATTTGAATTATTTACACTTCCGGTTACCGTAATCGCCGACGATCCCAGCGTCAGCGTCCTCACATTGTTGATGGTCGATGCGAATGCCCCGATACTCACCGGCTGGCTATTAGTATTCAGTGTCCCGTTGGTGAGCGTCAACATTCCGGTTTGCGTGCTTGCAAGAGTTGTCAGCGGATCCTGCAATGTCCAACTCCCGCCGACACCGTTGAAAGTCAGGTTGCCGTAGGTCTGATTACCAGAGGTAAAGGTCTTGCCGGTAGAAGTGGCGGTCATATTAATAGTCGAAGTCCCCGCCGTAAAGGTAGCATTGGCTAGAGTCCAGTTGCCACCGACATTGATGGTTTGGGAGCCCGGACTGAAAGTACCGCCGGCAATATTAACATCTCCGGCTACCGTTAGTCCGGCTGAAGCAGAGAGAGTATTGCCGAAGCTGGAAGTCAAAGTCAGAGTTTTGGCATTAGCAGTGGCGTCAATGGTTGGGGCATTAGAAACTGTACCGGTCAAAACAACATCTGTAGTGTTGGTAGGCACCGCCCCCGTTGACCAGTTGCCGGTATTAGACCAGTTGGTATTGGTTGTCCCCGTCCAGATAGCAGGGGTTGAAGCGTTCCAGCCGGTGGAGTTGGTAATGGTATCGTTAGCGCCACCATACCAGGAGGCACCACCGGTGACATTAAGATAAGTGATGGTAGAATAGTTGGTAAAGACCGCACCACTAGCCTTGCTCAATGTGGCGGCAACAGAGCTTGAGTCGGATTTCAAGGTGATCGGGTCAGCGGCCGTGCCGGTAGCGTTGAAAGTACCGGAGATGATTTGAGTCGTGCTATTTGTAAAAGTCACTGTCCTATGTTTGCCGACCGTAAAGTTACCAAAGGTATTGTTGCCGGAGATTGTTGTGTTACCACCATTGGCATTGTATGGAAAAGTAAGACTGCCATAAGTATGGCTACCCAAGCCATAGGTATTGTTAGCCTCGTAGGTCTGAGTAATGTTGGCCGTTGACATATTGACGGTGGCGGTAGTACTGATAACGACATCATTGCCGGAAGCCAACATAACGGTGCCCGATAAGGTAATGGTCGAGCCGGAAGATACAGTAAATCCATTGGAATAAAAGTTATAGCCATTATTGGAATACGTACCGGAAGACAGGGTAAAGACGCCACCAGTCATAAAAGTGTCATTTTGCGTCATTGACCCGTTCAACATTTGGAAAGTATATTTATTCGCCCAATTATGCTGTCCGGCGGTAGTCAAGGTACTTGCCACCCGTCCGGCGAAATATAGAGTTTTGGAATAGTCCGCATAAGTTGCCGTCATCCCACTAATCAGCGTCAACGAGCCATACATGGTATGATCTATCGAAAGTAGTGACCAGGTCGGACTATTAGTCGCTCCGGTCCAACTGATCGATTTGCCCAGCCGTGGCATATCCGAGGTAACAGTTTGGGAATTAGAACTAAAAGAGTGAGAATCAAAATAGACATCATCCTGTGGCAGAGGAATATTATTGACCCCGGCCGTACCATTACTGACAGTTGCCCAGTGATTTGTTGCATCAGACCAGCTACCACCATTACCAACCCAATATTTTGGGACGGCTGTTGTGGCAGTAATACTAGTATTGCCGCCGCAGTCACCGATAGAGGTGCCGGTAAACGGGGCAGCCGAGCCGGCGCCGGTAATATCGCGAAAATCAACATTGGAAAGGTTGACGGCATGAGCGGTCAGCTGATAATAACTGCCGAGCGCAGCCGAGGTAACTAAAATGCGGTTACTTGGACTATTGCCGTTAATAGTCAATGTGCCCGAAATTGTTAGCACTCTGGAATAGTTGTAATTTAATGTCAATTGATCCGTCGTTGACGCGCTTCCGGTGATGGTCAGGTTGACCACGGAATCCGTCACTCCACTCATCCAAGTAATAGTTCCGCCGCCGGTAAACGATATATTGTTAAATGCCATAGCTACAGTTTCAAAGTAAAGAGTCGGAGACGCGCCACTAAATACCACGGCCGAGCCAGTCCCAGTGAAGGTCAAGTTACTCGCGCTACTCATACCCCAAACCGTTGTTGCCGTTCCACTGAGATTTATGGTGGAATTAGTAATATTAAGAGTGCGGGTATTGGAATTTGCCGATGACAATATCCCGGCGTTGACTGTCTGCCCATTAGTGTTGAGTGTTCCTCTGGTTAGAGTCAAAGTTCCGGTGGCGGCCGTCAGGGTCAACGTATCTTGCAGCGTCCAAGCGCCGCCGGCGCCATTGAAAGTAACGTTTTTATAAGTCTGTCCGCCGGCGGTAAAGGTGTGGCCGGTGGTGGTGGCAGTCATGGTAATAGTCGAAGTCCCGGCCGTGAAAGTACCGCCGGTGCGGGAATAATTGCCACCGATACTAATAACGTAGCTAGCGGCATTGAAAGTCCCGCCTTCAAGCGAAAAATCACCGGAAATAGTCATGGCCTTAGCCACCGTAATAGTGCCAGAGTAGCTCGGGGCAATGGTCAAGCTGGCAACGGTCGGGGTGGAGCTGGCGTCAACGCTACAGTTGGCCGTTGAAGTGGCGCCAAAAACAACATTGTCGGTAGCTTGAGGCACCACGCCGGTTGACCAGTTAGCGGCATCAGACCAAATGCCAGTCGAGTGACCGTTGGTCCAGATTTCGTTGGCAGTAGTACCGGCATCAACTTCAATCGTGGTGGTCGTGCTGGCGGCCAGAGTCGAAAGCAGCTCAATGGTAACGGTATTGGCATCGGGCTCGGAAAGATTGTAATCAATTCCCTTGGTTTTGAGAACTCCGCCGACCTGGACTTGGTAAACATCTTCGGCGCGAATGACGCCGCCGGCCGCTTTGCTAATGGTGATGGCCGGGTGAACGCGAGCGTAGCTACCGGAGGCAAGGTCAAATTGAGAGTCACCCGTAGCATTAGCGGTCACTGTGTAAGCGCCGGAGCCTTCGTCATATCCGTCACCGCTAATCGTGCCTTTAACAAAATTGTTTGGCGTGATTGGGTGGCGATAATCGTCACGCAGAGCATCGCGAGTGGTGGTAGTAGCGCGGAAATTGGAAAAATCAATCGCCATATTACCGGTGTAGGTGGCAGCGGAAAGTGATTTATAAATCATTGTACGATCACTACTATTATCGTTATTAAGCCAGGCCCACCCGCCGCCAGTTCCGCCGAATTCAGAGGTGGTATACGGCACAACAGACATGCCAGGATAATTATTATTAGAACTATCAGACTGAACGACTGAAAAGTTAGTATCATCATAACTTTGGACCTCTGGAACAGCGCTTAAATAGTGTTGGACCGATAAACGGGGGTTTGTATAACCTGCAGGTACCGAATAAGTATACTTAAGAAATCCGCGACCGTCAGGATAGATCGTATAATAGCTATCAATCGAGGTTGGAGAAGTAGCATATGATCCCTGAGATCTAACCACCACTCTAGTCGGTGTATTTTCGACTAGAGTTTGGGTGGAAGCACTCAGCGCCCCGGTAATACCAAATCCCGGTCCGATATATGGGTTAGATGTGGTAGTACTGGCCAAATTCGTTGCGCCACTGCCGATGCGCGTGTCATAGTAGTACATTGGCGCGCCGGCGACAGAGGAATCAAATTTCCAAGTGTGGGTGCCGTCATTAACAACTATTTGATTGGTCGGCTGAGTCACGGTCAGGATCGGGTCGATGTTGATGGCCTTGGTCGTGCCCTCTTCGTCAAAATAAACGCGGACCGTGTCGGTGGCAGCGTCCTCGACCCAGGTCATCGGCCCAGCATAGTCCGAGCAGTCGATGATGGTGGGGCCATATTCCTTTTTTGTCATCCTCGGGGAGGCGGAGCCATCACCCGGGGATCCAGAATCATTGGCCTGGATTCCCGCCTGCGCGGGAATGACAGCAGGGACGGCAGGAATGACAGAGGAAGAGTCCGGAATAACCGTACTGCTATCCGTCTTGATGTCATAATCCTTGAGTTGAATATCCCAATAAAGACGCTGAACATTGCCGGATTTGTTGTCCAAGTCAAAAGTCTGTTTCTGGATTGGTTTTTTGTCCGCGGCGGAATCTGCCGCACTTGTACCCCCACTAACTCCCCCTTGCAAAGGGGGAGAACCGAGGCCGGCTTTGACATTTATCTTGAGTTTTTGACCATTGTCGAGGATAGCAGAGTTATCCACAGTTACTTCATCAGGAGTCTTGGTGGTCACACTAGAGCTGATATCCGGAACAGTAGCGACATCGGCCTTGGCCTTATTCAAAAGCTTGGAAACAGGGTTGTTTATATCTCCATTTGAATCGTTGATAGTCTTTTTGATCTCGACATTTTGCCAATTGCCACTGGCGTCTTTCTGTTCTGTCTGCACCGTCGCATCCGCCACCAGCTTGTCGCCGTCGTAGAGCTTGGACTCGTTGCCGTTTGTGATCAGCTGTTGATAGCCGGCCGGAGTTGCTGATTTGGTCTTGATAGTAGTGCCGTCGGCAGTCGAGGAGACTTGATAGGCCTGATTCGGCTTGCCGGATTCGTCATTTAGATAAAATTTGTCCGGGTTGTTGGTAATATTGATGGTTTGAGTCGTCAGGGTTGGCTTGCTGGTCTGCGTCGCCGTAATCACATCGGCTTTGGAGATAGAAAATAACGGGTAAACGCAAGCAAAAGCCGCTACCGCTACCGCCAAAAGAGCAAAAGAATGAGTCTTGTTGGAAAGTGGATGAAGATGCCATTTGTAATACCAATCGTATTTTTGGCAAAGATGGTTGTGCAGCTTGGCCAGAAAAGGAAAGGTGGCGCGAGTGCTTCTCTCGATGGCGACAATCTCTTTTTCGACCAGACGCTCCATCATGAATGGAAGACCGGCTGTTTTTTTGAGTACACGAAAACGGCGGCTGACAATACGTCGAAGCCCTGCAAGTAGTTTTTTAAGAGCTTGTTTTGTACTTCGAAACAGGCTCAAGCCACCCTCTCTGATTATTAGTAACCTTACTTATCATTTTAACAAAAAAAATGATTGGTTGTAAAGGAAGATTGATTGGGAAAAACCGCATCAGATCTGCCTTTTTAACCCTGTGATATCTGCGGATAAATCAGCTTGCCGTATTGCTGTATCCCTCGGGCCCACCCGTCTTCTTTTTTTATTGCGTAAACCGGATAGAAATGTTATATTTAAGCGTGAGATTTGGTATAATTCGCCTCGGTAGCTCAATGGATAGAGCGCGTGCCTTCGAAGCACGAAGTTACAGGTTCGACTCCTGTCCGAGGTACCATTCGGCTCACTATGTTCGCTCATGGCAGGCCAAGCCCGTGTAGCTCAGTGGATAGAGCAACTCCCTTCTAAGGAGAAGGTCGAAGGTCCGATTCCTTCCACGGGTACCATTCGACTCACTTCGTTCGCTCATGGCGTACCAACAATTTTTTAAAATCGAAAATTGGATACCTCGTTGCGAAATTACAACGTTCAATATTGAAGCGCGTTATGACGATTTCAAAGAGCGATTTTATAAAAAAGCGACACGCGAGTATGCAATTGTTTGGTCTGATAATTCGAGAAGGATGTATCAATGGATAAGAGAACAACTTTAAGCCCAAAAATTTATAAAGAAGTTGCTGTCTTCCGCCAGCTTTTAGCGAAGCATGGTTTGGGAGTCGAAGCACTCTATGTTTTCGGCTCGTACGCCAGAGGTAAAGAAAATCAATCAAGTGATATCGACATCGCCGTCATTTCTCCGGATTTTAGTAACGATCGACAGGGTGAGCGCGTTAGACTTATGTCGTTAAGCCAGCAAATTGATCTTGCGATTGAGCCACACCCTTTTTTATTGACCGATTTTAATGATCCGTATTACCCGCTCGCTCGCGAAGTAAAAAAAACAGGCATCAAGGTTTAACACTCCACGAAGCAAAACAGTTCTATGGATGGCTTGAGTTATCTATTAAAATCCCTCCGATATTTCAGGAGGGATTTTTTTATTTTGATCTAGACAAAGGTTAGCGCCATGCCTTTTTTGTCACCGCGGCCGGTTCGGCCGATTCGGTGGATATAGTCGTCAAATGTCTGGGGCACGGTATAATTTATAACATGAGAAATGTCTTTGACATCAAGTCCTCGGGCGGCCACATCGGTCGCCACCAAAATTTTGATATAATTTTCTTTAAACATTTTAAGAGCGCGCTGTCTTTGATTTTGCTTTTTATCACCGTGAATTGACTCGGCTTTGAATCCTTTGGCCGCCAAATTGTCGGCTAGTTTCTCAACTTCCCTTTTGGTCTCGGCAAATATTAGAACTTTGCGAAAATCCGGCCCGACCAATAGCTCTTGGAGCTGGGTAAATTTCAGAGCGCTGTCTCTGACTCGAACAATATCCTGGTCAACATTGTCGGCCGTTTTGCCCTGCTTGATCGTAACGGTAAGCGGATTTTTCATAAATTGATTGACCAAAAGACGAATTTTGTCCGGCAATGTGGCTGAGAAAAAAAGCGATTGTCGCTCCATCGGCATCTGGCCTAAAAGCCCGCGAATATCTTCGATAAAACCCATATCGAGCATCCGGTCGATTTCGTCAATGACGATGTTGTTCAATGTTTCAAGCCGAATTAATTTCCGGTCACTTAAATCTTTTAAGCGTCCCGGTGTGCCGATGATAAAATTGGGATTTCTCTTGAGCGAATGAATTTGCTTGTGCATTGGAGCTCCGCCGACCACGACACTGGAATAAATCTGCGTTCCGTATGAAAAAAGACGGAATTCGTCATCAATTTGGAGCGCCAATTCGCGGGTCGGGGCGATAATCAGAACTTTTTGAGACGAATCTTTCAAAACTTTGTTGATCAATGGGATAAGAAAAGCGGCCGTCTTGCCGGTGCCGGTGTTGGCGAGTCCAATCAGATCTCTGCCTTCGATAATCGGGTTGATGGCTTGATCCTGAATAGGCGTCGGCGTGATATAGTTGCGATGAATCAGATTTTTTTTGATAATGTCGGAAACCGGAAAATCCGAGAAAGAATTTTGAATCGCATAAGTCTGAACCGGCGCTTCCTCGCACGATTTGCGGACAAAGAGTGAAATATCGATCGATTCGCCACCACGCCGGCGACTACCGCCAAAGCTGCGACCGCGGCTGCCACTATTTGAACGCGAAAAAGAGGGCCGAAAGCCGCTATCCGACCGACCGCGAGAGCTAGACCTGCCAAAACGAGAACCGCTAAATGAACCTTGCATTGATTTCCTTTGTTTCTCTTTAACAAAAAAAGAGATAAAATAATAAAAATTTCGATTGCTGTATAGAACATCGAAATTTATAATATTTCCGGGAATCTATAGAACAATGTATTTTGTTATCCTCACTATAACATTTTTTTTATTTGAATGCAATAGAACAAAAAAATCTCACAAATACTTGTGAGATTTTTTTGGGGCGGCCAGCGGGAATTGGACCCACCACTGCAGTGCCACAAACTGCCGTGATAACCACTTCACTATGGCCGCCATATGGAGCGGGTAGTCCCACTTCGTTCTGAATACACCAGAACTACGAGGGACTATTCTTACGCCAACAATCATCTTACTAAAGCGGAATGACGCGTAGCTTTAGCAAAGTGTCGTGGAGCGGGTAGCGGGAGTCGAACCCGCATTTCGAGTTTGGAAAACTCGCATAATAACCGTTATATGATACCCGCAAACTTACTCAGATTGTAGCACAAAATTATTCATTCGGAAAGAGAACATTCCGTAACTGCTGTCATTCCCGACTTGATCGGGAATCCAGAACAAAATTAACGGATCCCCGGGTCATGGCTACGCCTGCCCGAGGATGACAACATAAGGGAGTGAGCGGTTACAACATTCCCTTTTATTAAAATATGGCCCCGCCCTTTCATTTTTAATTTTGAAAGAGTGAGGCCGAGAGGTTATTTCCGCAAAGGACGGAGAGAGACCGTACTATGGCTTCTAGCGCCCCCACGCCTTGAACGATCATTCGGTTCCGACGGCCAATTGTCACCATTGTGCAGGGTGACCCGGCCGCTTGCAAAAAATGGAAGACCGTTCCCATTAAGACCACGAACCATCGCCAAGAATGACTGTGACCGGAAATTGACGGGCACAATAGGCATGGGATTATCAGGATCATTAAATCTGGTAAACAGATTGATTACCACTGTTTCGCCCGGGCTTAATGACCGGTACCACCCAAAATAGTGATCGTACTCGGGGAAAAGAACATTGTTTGCTATGTTGGGGTCATACCATTCCGCGCCAATCATACTGCCGTCGGCGCCGTAGAGTTGGAACGACTGATCGGTAAGTTGCACCACCGAACTGGAATCGTTTCTAACCGTTTCAGTCGGGTACCAGCCGTAACCACTCGCATCGCAAGGCGAGGGATCAAAGTTGATTGAGATTGGAGAGATGGCATCTTGACGGAGAATCTCGCTGGCCAAGAGATCCAACCCATTACTTATTTGAAGAAGCCCGGAGTGGCCATAGCCGTATGCGCTGATCGGCCGGTATTCAACAAATCCGGCCGTCCTTTCAAGCAATTTAATGCCATTCGCCGATCCACTGGCCGGTCCGACCACCTTGTCATCCCATGTTGAGATGATGTGGTAGTTAACTATTCCACGGTGGACTAGGCCGCTGTTATTGATGGAACTTAGAAATTGGCTTCCCGGTATCAGATCTTGCAAAACCGGTGAATCGAAAGCCAAAATGCCTGCCGGCAAACTTTTCCCAGTTGCATTTAAGTAATCCTCCTGCAACCCGCGCAGAGTAGTGTCGGCATTGGCCCAGATCGAGCCGAGATTTGCGCCGCAAACACTGAAGAGCGTGTGAACGGCCTCGGTCTTGCCGTCATTTTCCAAGGAGTAACGGCTAACCGGCGCGCCCCATGAGTGAGCGACGATATCAATATTAGCGCCTTCGCTGTGGAATTGGTCCAGAACTTTGTCAAAACCGGCAGCGGTTACAGTACCACTTTCTGTATAATCATAATCAAAGCCCCAAACTTCGCTGTAGAAATGATTACCGGATACATTTTGGTGCTTGATAATTTCCGCGGCCAACGGTCGCATCATATCGACTGTGGAGTTGAAGCCGTGATTCAGGCAGATTTTCTTACCAGTCCTACCGTTGGGATCCGATGCCAACAATATTCGCCCTGTGTAAATCGAGGGTGGGGTGACCAAATTTTTCCCGATCACCGCCGTGATTTTTCCACCAATGAACCAATCCGGCGCGACAACAAACTTTAGCTCTTCGGCAACTGTGTGTTGCACCGCATTGATAATTTTCCACTTGCCGTCTACCAATGTTGTCAAGAGGTAGGTATATAGACCGGCTCTCCTGGTCTTGTCGACAAACGAAATGGTAATCGGATTCGCCGGTATCCCACCGAGATTTACCGAAATGGCCGCATTGTCGCCAACAGTCAGGAAGTTGGAATTTGGTGGCAACGCCGTCGGTGCTGATGGCAATACGGTAATCTTTGCATCAGAAGGAAGTGTATTGGCCGGAGCGGTCAGATGCAACGTACCGAAAGTCTGATTGATCGCCGGCCCATTTGATGGCAGCGGATTGTTGCTGCTGACGGCCGGGGATCCCGGACCGCCGCCGCCGCAACCGGTGAAAGTAATGGCGATAAAAATCGCCAAAAAAGTAACATAACGCATTGAGATGCCCTCTTTTCGAACTTGAAATTGTTAAAGAACGTCCTGTTCTTTCGGCCTCAGTGTAGCAGAAAATGGGATGAAATGTAAAAATTGTTGAAAAAATATTAGAAGAGCGTATAGTGAAAATTATAATGCACCACCCTGACAAAACGATATTTATTGTGACAATAATGAGTATCAAAATATCAGGGCAAAATCGAATATTCTCACCGCGAAGGAGGCCAAAGATGAAGACCCACCTGGAGCAACCTGCTCCCATTAAAGTCGCCGATCCCGCAATTACATGGTTCCAGCCACCAATCCTTGTCCCGTACAGTCAAGAGATTACGCCGTTGCTTCGGCTAGGTCACTATGGATACTTCAAACCGGAGATTACTTCAGCAAATTTCCCTAGCATGTATCCGACCGATCAAATGCGTGTACTTGGGCTAGCAAAATTTCCATTAGATGTTGCACCATTTGTCGCAATCAAATGGGCGGAAGGTCGCGGGATCAGACTCGCCGATGCATACGAGATATTGGCTTTCGGGGCCAAATATCAGGGGGTTACCTCTCTGATTGCATTAGGTGAGCTAGCCGATCTCAACGGCCATAAAGCCGGTATTGAGCTGGATAAATTCATAACCACCGATAACAGAACAAGCCGAAGAGCGATGCTCCGGTGGTGGGATATCGAAATTCCCCATTACTGTCGTATACTTCTATCGGCCGACCCCGGCTCCCCCATCTTGCAAACGACGGGCCGCCGGACACAACTCGCCCCTGCCTGAAATGGAATTCAGGCCGGGGCTTATTTTTTTATTCTCATTTACAAAAAAAGTTCATACTTTGTATGAACTTTTCATGGTCGCCCAAATGCTAGTAATTCCAAACATCCTTTGAGTTAGATTGACCGAATTAGGCAGACCGATTCAACTGATACATCCCAAGCAAAATTTTATATAGAGGGATATAAATTATTTCCAGATTATCGTTTTCCCCTTTACCTTCAAAATCTTTAGTTGCGATGATCAAATTTTTGCAGCCCAATTCTCTTCCACCATCCGATAGGGCTTTGACCTCCCTTGTCCTGGTATCTTCCGAAGAGACATCAGCGCATATCTGTATTAGACCGATAATTTTTTTACCATTTTTCAAAACAAAATCTATTTCAGAATTGCCCGCCGTCTTGTAATAATAAACTTCTTCAAATTTATTAGCAAAGTAATTATACGCACAGTTTTCCATCATTTGGCCGAGATTGTCAGAAAAGACAAAGGATACCGCTGAGACTAAACCATTATCGATACTGTAAATTTTGTTAAATGACTTTTCTTGGGTTTTTAGAGAGTAAGAGAATTGTTCAAGATCATCTAAAATAAAAGCTTCTTTAAAATACTCAATATACAAATTAATATATTCCCAAGATAGTTCGAACGTTTTTGATAAAGCGGCTACCGAGTAAATTTTAGCGACGTTGCTAAGCAGATAACTGCCAAGCCTCTTCATTTTTTCTGTCTGCCTGATGTCGTGACGCCCAACAATATCTTTTTGAATAATGTCGTAGAAATATTGTTTGAGTACTTCAGGCTTTTTGTCCAAGACAACTTTAGGGAAGCCTCCTAGAGTAAGATATTCACCAAAAAGTTTTTTTATCCGGGCTTCATTTATGATGTAGTCAGCTTTCTTTTTGATGTTGAACTTATTAAAAGCTAAATATTCCTGAAAATTTAGAGGAAGTATTTTGATTATTTTGTGTCTGCCAGTAAGTACAGTTGCAAATTCCTGACTCAATAGTTTAGATGAAGAACCAGTTATAAATATTTTGTATTTTTTGGTTTCTTGATATTTTCTAATTGCTCTTTCCCAATTATCAATATTCTGAATCTCATCAAAAAACAAATACTTTAATTCCGAGCTAAAATTTTCCAGATAAGCATCTATTAATTGGCCGATAATTTCCGAACTTTTATTTCGAATAAAAAAAGGGTCTTCAAAATTGATATAGACCCACTCATTTTCCGGTAGTTCCTGCATAAATAATTGTAGAAAGGAAGACTTTCCGCTGCGTCGCGGTCCGATTACGGCAATTATTTCATCTTTTCTGAGATTAACCTCTTGCTTAGCATCGCGAGGAAATAAAGAGTTACTTTGAGCAGTTTTTTGCCAAAAACTAATTATTTTAACTAAGTTCTCATTATCAATATTATTCATAACTATAGTTTATTATAACTTTATATTATTGTCAAGTATAGTTTACAATAAATTAAAGTATAGGTTGGTCGGGGATGCCAGTGGTTCGCCCTCCCCGATGTTATCGGGGGCTCACCATAGAAACCCACGGTTTCTATTTTTTTCCTCAACGGGAAACTCCCGTTTCCCGACCCCTTCCCATCTGACTCGCCTACAAAAATTGTCCACACTTTGTGTGGACAATTTTTGGTCGGGGATGCCAGATTCGAACTGACGACTTCCGCGTCCCAAACGCGGCGCTCTACCAACTGAGCCAATCCCCGATTCTTGAATATTATAAACGAAACGGCACAATTTTTCAAGCTAAAGCTTGGGCTACGGATTGTTTGGAGAACCTCTGCTTCGCGGCTACTCCGCTTCTCACTTGTACCTTCCCTCCAAAATATTTAGTCTGACCCTCCAGGCATCGCTGATCATCTGCAGTGCGTCTTTGACCGGGTGAACGGCCGAATGCGGATTGTCATACCAGATGACGCCGGCCTCCTTTATTTTATAGCCCAATATCTTGGCGATGGCCAAAATCTCGACATCAAAGGACCAGCCAAAAACCGTTTCCCGCTTGAATATCGCCCGAGCCGCTTCCCGCTCAAACAATTTGAAGCCGCATTGAGTATCTTTTATACCCGGCGTCAGCAATATTTGTAAAATTAAATTCAACCCCCGACCGCCAATAAGGCGGGAAAACGGCTGCGGTTTGGCCAATCTGCCCTCTTTGCAATAACGCGAACCGATTACGACCGGAAAATCTTCGGCAAACTTGAGTAATTTATCGGCCTGAGCAATCGGAGTTGAATTATCGGCGTCGGAGAATATAATAAATTTCCCCTTGGCCATCATCATCCCCTTTTGGACCGCGCCACCTTTACCTAGTTTGTCGTCAGTATCAACCACGATTAAATTCTCGATTTTCGATTTGTAGCCGTTGACAATTTCGGCGGTTTTGTCAGTCGAGCCGTTGATAACAACGATTATTTCTACTCCGAAGTCATGCGTTCCTTCATATTTGACGATATCATTCAAAATGGAATGAATCCGTTTCTCTTCGTTGTGAGCGGGAACAACAATAGAAAGATAAACCTCTTTTTCAGACATGAAATTTCCTAATTAGTTAGAAAACAGACGAGCTTATTAAAAATTTTGCTCGGAAAAAATTGAGACGGCAGTCGGACCGGAAGTGATCGGATAAGGAGAAATTGGCGGATTTTTTTGTAACTCCTGTGGAGTTATATCAAAGACCAAAATCGAGCCGCCGATCTGCGCAACCGGTTTGTAGGCATCCAACCAATCATAAGACCATTTGCCTTCTTCCCGCCCGACCAGTTTGGAGGATTGATAAAAAGTTGCCGAGACTGCGATCCAGCCCGAGGTCGGCCCATTTTGGGCATGCCACTCTTTGGCTTGAGGAATGTAGTAGGATGGAACCGAACCGCCAAAATAGTCGACTTTGATTGATTTAATATTGTTGTCGTCAACATATTTCTTGAGCCGGAGCAAATCCTGCCCCCAATCAAGCGAAGAATCAATCATCCGCTCATAACGGACATCCTTCGGCGTGAATTCATTGAAATAGCCGATAAAGCCGGGGTAATAGTTCATCACTGAAACGATTAGGTAACCAAGCAAAACGTAAGTGCCAATCTGAATCCAGCGATTTGGCTTGGAGTTGAAATACGGCGCCAGAGTGTAACCGATCAGCATCAATACAAATGGAATAGTCGGCATAAGATGACGAATACCGATATTAAGCTGGCCTTTGAGAGTAATTGCCCAGTAAACCAAGATAGGCGTCAAAAGAACGGCCAGAAACCACTTTTTCTCCTTTTCTTTGGGCCAAGCTACAAAGATCATCGTGATGGAAAATAGCAAAAGAATAATAATCGGGATTGGCGTCTTCAAAACATAGGCGGCCGGGAAAAACCAGCTAATCGATTTGTCGGAGAGATGACCCAAAATGTAAACTTTGTTGCCACCCTCAACCCGGCCAATCACCAACATGCCGCCAAGTAGATAATGGTCGAGAGCGCGGGTGACGACATGGTTTTCCAATTTATGCTCAAAATTGCGTAGAGGCAAAGTCCGCGGATCGTTGGTCAAATTTGTTTCGATCAATTGATGCTCGATAGAGGGCGGCGTGTTCCAGACGAAAGGAATATAGGCAATCCAGACCGCGATGACGGAGAGTAGGCAAATCCAGAAATACTGTTTCAGTCGCCGCCACAAGCTCGGCCAAAAGCCTTTTTCCGTTTTGCGGTAGAGGATGGCCCAAACAACCGGCAAGATGAGGAAAACGCCGAAAAGTAAGAGAGCGGAAAATTTTAAAAGCTGAGCCAGAGCAAAAGCGAGAGCGGCGAAAATAAGATAGCGCCAGGTATTTTTTTGGAAAGCTTTGTCGAAAAAATAAAGCGCCACCGTAAAGCCAAAGGCGGCGGCCACATCGGTCGTGACCAGACGACCGTGAGCTAAAATATCGGGGTAAAAAGCAAACAGGACCAGTACAATCAGAGCAATCTTGCGACCAAATTTTTCCTTAGCCCAAAAGAAAAGAAAGAGGCCGAGAGCAATCATCAAAAGCATCATCGGCAAACGGGTGGCATCTAAAATCTTCTTCGGATCATTCCCGGCATGATAAAGGAAGTGCCAGCCGGCGTTCCACTGATTGATACCATTCCAGCTTGCATCATTTTTCAATCCGTGCAAATCCTTTTCAAAGAGCAGTGGCACAGCGGCCAACGCCTTGGCAAAGGGCGGATGCTCCGGATTTAGCCGGTAATCGTGATAAGCGTCATAGGAATATCCGGACGGAATATGAGCGACTTCGTCGACAATGGCCGAATCGCCCGGATCACCAAAAGCGCCACGGGAAGAGAGCAGAGCGACAACGAACATAACCGAGAGAATCAAGCCAGCCAGCACCCAGGTCAACCACTTTTTGTTTTCCTGACAAAATTTAATCGCTTCCTTCATTTGCCTCCATTGCGTTAGATCTTTTAATTGATTTGGCTGTCACCCTAAAAACATCGAGTTTTTTGCCGAACATCAAACGAGTTTGAGATTCAATCGCCGGCAGTGCGGAGAAAAAAATGTTAGAGATTGGCATAATAAACGGCGTCATAATCCAGTCAAGGATGATTCGCAAGAACGGGGTGCGACCGCGCCGACGCGGTACCAACAGGGTTGAAATAATCAGTGTAATAATCATACCAAACCAAGCGATTGCCAGCAAATTTATGTAAAAACCGCGAAAACTGTAAGCCAAAATATTGGTTCGAAAGGAAGCGTCAAATACGACCGGTATCCAAGCCGAAGTGGCCAAAATGACGGAAGTGGTTGCCCAAGATAAATGGGCCTCCCACAAAATCAGGGCATTGGCCCAACGGTCAAAAAAGGGAATTTTTTTATCTTTGAAAGTGTGCTCCATCACATAGGGGATATCGGAAACGCCCCAAGACCAACGCCGTTTTTGCAAATATTGTTCTTTCATCGTGCTGACAAAATCATCGGCCAGGACCGCATCCTGATAAATCGGAGTGTAGAGTGGCACCACTTCATAACAGCCGTTGAAACGGTAATATGAGCGCCAATACTGATGACCGTCCTCGACAATGGTATTGACCGACCAAAAATCGGTCTCGATCAGAGCCTGCAGACTTTGAGCATGAGCTGAAAAATTGCGCAATCGGGATGGTCGAGTGTTTACAATCAACTGCCAGAAAGACGAACCCATCGCCACCAAGCGATTTATCATCGGGACATCCCAGATATTGTTGAAAAACATCGGTAAAGGCTGAAAACTTTTGTGGACAGGGTCGGGATCGGTTGCAAATTTGTAGGTCAGGTCGGCCAAATAATTTTTATCCATCAGATGATCGGCGTCCATCGAAGTGACAATAACATTTTCCAGCCCTATTTTTTCTTTTTCAAAATATTTCAAAATCTGCCGACCGGCATATGTAATGTTGCCCCCCTTGCCGATAACTTCACCTTTGATCCCGATCGGGTGCATAATCGTTTCAAAATGACCGACTTTGGCGCCATATTTTTTCTCTATTTGACGGCTGTAATCGAGCGCCCGCTCCTTGTCCCGCTCTTCGATCGCCAGAACATATACAATCCTGTCTTTCGGATAATTCGAATTGATGACCGAAAGAATTGATGACTCCAATATTTCGATCTCCTCTTTGTAGGTCGGCACCAGTACCAGATGAAAATATTTCCGCCAATTTGCCTCAGGCGAGAGCTCCTCCAATTTGGCGAACCAATTTACCTTGCGGTCGCGCTTGTAAGCGAGGTAGCCGAGAATCAAGCGGTAGGACATAAAAAAAGTTTTGACCAGCCAGTAGGTGACATAAAAAATCATGTAGACGGTAAAGGCGATTGGGGAGATCAGAGCCAGGAGAATCGGAAGCAACAAGAAAAACCAGGCCAATGCTCCGGGCAGAATTTCAAACAAGCGCCGATAGGGCCAATTTGATTTAATCATTTGTTTGTAAGATAAAATATTTCAAGTACCAAAATAAGGGCGGCTACTATCACATTTCCGATAAAAACGAGATAGCCGATTTCCTTTTCTTTGTCGTGAGCAAAAATGGCCAAAACGGTATTAACGCAAAAGATGATGGCCAAAAACTTCATCGGGTAGACATTTGATTTCACAAAAATGTAAACGTCGGGAGAATCCAAATATTTTTTCCAGATAAAATAATCAACAATGCCGATAATGAGCGAGCCGAAAAAGAGAGCCATATCAACCCTGTCGTCAAAAATAGCAGCTTTGAGGTAGATGAAAAAGTTTTGGATTTTAAGCTTCATTGTCTCTTAAAATTATTTTTGGCCGTGCCATCCGTAGCTTTAGCGGAGGATGGAGCCGATAGCCAGAATCGGACTGGCGACCTTCACTTTACGAAAGTGCTGCTCTACCAGCTGAGCTATATCGGCAATTTAATCTGGTGTAATGTTATCGGCATGGAGCGGGTAACGGGAATCGAACCCGTGACTCATCCTTCTCTTTGGAGCGAGATACCGGAATCGAACCGGCGACCCATCCTTGGGAAGGACGTATTTTGCCACTAAACTAATCTCGCGATTTAAAACACTCATCGGAATAACCCGTTGTCGATTATAAATTTACCACTTTGAACAAAATTTGGCAATAAAAAAATGGTTGTCATTTCGACATCATGAGCTGTGGCTTGAGCCGAATGACGAGAAATCTACTGCTTATTGGGAAACTAACTATAACCGCAAACCAAATAAGACAAAGATCTCTCGTCCCTGCACACTCGTGATGCCGAGATGACTGACTATCGGGATTTTTGACCTTTCAAAAATCCCGATAGACAGTTCATTCGGCATCACGAGTGTGCATGGAGGAGAGATATTTGTCTTATTTGGTTTGCGGATATAGTTAGTTTC
>Ga0118677_10001188_pt1 | contig 56030 bp, 42 predicted proteins | sample AliMusrvi5mmetaG_FD_86154 | JGI IMG/M metagenome (GOLD analysis project Ga0118677, IMG submission 86154)
TCTCCAACGGCTACTCCGCCAGGCTTGAGGCGGATAATTACGGCAATCAAGGCCAACCGCTTCTGCTTTCCAGCCGCGGCGACGTGATCTGGTGCGCGGAGCCGATCAGCATATCGATGAACGACAACACCTTGCGTGTGGCTTCCAAGACCGCCAAGGTGGAGCACTCCAGCGGGGGCGACACGCTGCGCTCGGCCTGCCAGTTCGCGCGGGAGAAATACTTCCCGCCCTCCGGCAAGCTGCCCGACGAGGCGCTCTTTGCCCATCCGCAGTACAACACCTGGATCGAGCTGATGTACGACCAGAACCAGCGGGACGTGCTCAAGTACGCACACGCCATCGTGGACAACGGCCTGCCGCCCGGCGTGCTGATGATCGACGACAACTGGCAGGAGGACTACGGCAAATGGAACTTCCACCCCAGCCGCTTCGGCGACCCCAGGGCTATGATGAAGGAGCTCCACGCTCTAGGCTTCAAAGTCATGGTCTGGGTCTGCCCCTTTGTGAGCGCCGACTGCGATGTCTACCGCGCCCTCGCCAAGAAAAAAGCCTTTTTCATGGAGAAGCCCGGCGACCCGGCGATGGTCTCGTGGTGGAACGGCAAGAGCGCCATGCTCGACCTCTCGAACCCGGAGGCCAAGACATGGTTCACCGGCGAACTCGCACGTCTGCAGAAAGATTTTGGCGTGGACGGCTTCAAACTCGACGCAGGCGACACGCCCTTCTACAAAGCGAACTACCTCGCTCATGACAAGCTCGATGTCAACGAACATGCCGGACGTTTCAACGAGATCGGCCTCGCCTTCCCGCTCAACGAGTATCGAGCCTGCTGGAAGATGGCGGGACGCCCGCTCGTGCAGCGCCTGCGCGACAAGAACCACACTTGGAACGACCTCGGAAAGCTCGTCCCCGACCTGCTCGCAGCCGGGCTTCTCGGCTACTCGTTCGTCTGCCCCGACATGATCGGCGGCGGCGAGTTCCAGTCGTTCTTGGACAACAAGACCATCGACCAGGACCTCGTAGTGCGTTCGGCGCAGACCCACGCGCTCGCGCCCATGATGCAGTTCTCAGTCGCGCCGTGGCGTGTGCTGGATGCGGCCCACCTCGATGCCGTAAAGAAGGCTGTTGCGTTGCGCATGCGCTTCACGCCCCGCATCCTCGAACTCGCCAAAGCCAGTGCGGCTTCAGGCGAACCGATCCTCCGCCACATGGCCTTCGTCTTTCCCGAGGGCGGCTACGAAAGCATCAAGGACCAATTCATGATGGGTGACGACCTGCTCGTGGCGCCCATGGTTACGAAAGGCACCTCGCGAAAGGTGCTGATCCCGAACGGCAGGTGGAGAGCCGACGACGGCAGCGTGATCGAAGGCCCCGCGGAGAAGGTCATCGACGTCCCACTCGCCCGCTTGCCCTACTTTGAACGCCAATAATGCCGGTTCCCTGCGCTGAAGCCGACTGTTCTCGATCTGTGCGGTCAGCGGTACAGCGGTGAGAGCGGACGTCCGGTGAGGACGTTATAGTGACGCATCGCCATCTTCCACCATTCGGGCAAGAGCCGGTCTGGCATTTTCCAGAGCCTGTCGTGCGCCTCGGTCATCGAGTCGGCGTTCCGCAGCAGAGCCAGCAGTTCACGGCGGTTGAGCGCATCGGGGCCTTGCGTCAACAGCCGGTCGCTGAGCTTCAGGAAATAGGCGGTGGTCGGATAACTCATCTTACGCTTGGCCCTCAGAAGTGAGACATGCGCGGCATTGATGTAGGGATCAAGCAAGACCTGAGCCACGCCGTAGTGCTTGCGCAGCCACTCGGGCGGCGGCAACTGGTTGCGGCAGACTTCAAGGTTCTTCTCCATGTGTGACACCATGAGGGAAATGTCCGTTTCGGGCGGCGTGCGGAAAAGTCCGATTCGGTTGAGCGCCCGGCCTAACGACTCATGGGCCAACAGTGCGGAGAGTGGAATCGAGAAGACCAGTCCGACCGTCACCGGCAGCATCCACAAGAAAAAGACGGGGTGGATGCGGTAGGAGATTTCGGCGCCGATGAGGCCGAGCGCCGTGTGCCACGCGTGGGCGCGCAGGATGCCGGCCCAGTCCATTCCGCCCGCGTCGCGGCGCTGCGTCCCCCACGTGATCTCTCGGCCCAGCAGCACGAACGTGACGGAAAGCGACGTGAAAAGCATAAGAACAGGCGCCATCAGCGCCGAGAACAGGTGCTCCGTGATGAAGCTGAGCACAGTCCGCAAAGCGCCGCCGAACGTCTTCCTTTTCACCGGGTCAAAAATGATCAGCAAGGTCGCCAGCGCCTTCGGCAACGTCAGCATTGCCAGGGTGACTAGAAACAGAATCAGCGAGAGCTTGCCGCCGCCGATGTCCAGATACGCAGAGATGCCGATGTCGGCGTCGAAGGGGTGTTGGGTCAACAGGGTCTCGCGCCGGAACTGGACCATGCCCAGTATCAGGAACGCCAACCATAGCGGCGAGCAGAGATACGAAAGGATGCCCAAAGAGAGGTGCAGACGGTTGATGGGGAGCAGCCCCTGCGCCATGAGTAGCCAACTGTGCTGGAAGTTGCCCCGGCACCAGCGGCGGTCGCGTTTGGCACAGTCGATCATCGTCGGCGGCAGATTTTCGAAGGAGCCGCCGAGGGTGTAGGCCAGCCAGACCTGATAGTTCGCCTTGCGCATCAGAGCGGCCTCGACATAGTCGTGGCTCATGAACCGGGAGTGCTTGGACCCGGGCATGGCGGGAAGGGCGCAGTGCTCGATGAACGGAGCCGTGCGGATGATGGCGTTGTGTCCCCAGAAATTGCCGTTGCCCGCCTGCCAATAGTTGAGCCCCGCTTGGAAGATCGGCCCATAACAATGCCCAGCGAACTGCAGCATGCGCGCAAAGGGCGTCTCTGCCTGAATCGGCTGCGGCGCCGTCTGCAAGATGCCTGTTTGCGGATTCGCCTCCATGATCTGCACCATGCGCACGAGCGTCTGCGCCTCCATCATGCTGTCGGCGTCCAGCACGACCATGTAGCGGTAACGCTTGCCCCAGCGGCGGCAGAAGTCACTGATGTTGCCGCTCTTTCGGTTCAGCGGGATGTGGCGTTTGCGGTAAAAAATGCGCCCGAACCCCTTGAGCTGCTTGCACAGGTCGATCCAACCGACCTCCTCCTCGATCCACTTGTTCGGGTCAGTGGAATCGCTGAGGATAAAGAAGTCGAACCGGTTGAGAGCACCCACGCCGGCCAGCGCCAAATACATTGAGCGCAGCCCCTCGTACACGCGGCTGACATCCTCGTTGTAGATGGGAATCAGCAAGGCCGTCGCCGGAAGCTGCGACACCGGGAGTTCGCCTGAGGGCAGCGTGGCCGTTATCTCGTAGGTGTCGCGCCGCAAGAGCAAGGTGACGAACCCGAACACCGCCTGTGTGAACCCCATCGCAACCATGCCGAAAAGCGGCACGAACAGGACGAGCATGGCCGCTTCGAGACCTGTGAGTCCGCCGCGCCAAAGAATGTCCGCCATCAGCCATGTCGCCAAGGAGGTCAGCACGACGACACAGGAGAAGAAAAGCACTTGTCGGCGAGCCGAGTGTCGCGCGGGGTTCACAACCTGGACGGGGATCTGCGTTACCTCACTTGGAGCGTCTTTTTCAGTGTTCATGGGTGTCGTGTGAAACCATCCCTTAGCGCGTGTACCAGAAGAGGAACCCCAACAGGCCGAGAAACAGTAGCCAGGCCAGCAGGGTCTTGAGAATCGGCACGGATTCGAACGCCTCCATGGCGCTGCCGACCAATCCGGGCATCAGGCCGAGATCCATTTCGCGGGGCACCATGCTGCTGACGGCCAGATCCGGTCCGGCGCGCACCACGCGGGCACACAGCGCCTCGGCGAACTCAGCCGGCATGCGTTGCGTGTCCAGAAAGGCGTAAGGCCAACGCGTCGATCCGTCGCAGAGGTAAATCGCCAACATCCCCTCGCCGAGATTGATCGCACGTCCATCCGGACGAGGGGGAAGGAAGTGCCCGATCCATTCGGAAATGCGTACGCGCACCTCCATGATGGCCAGTTCGGAGAGGCCGCGCCCTTCCGTTGCGCCATCGGCCTGGGTGCGGTCATAAACACGCTTCAGGATCAGAGCGGTCAGACGGGCACGCTGCAAATGACTGCCCACGCGACAGGCCCGGAGATAGTTCTCCACCTTCTCGTAAGCCTCATTCCATTCTTCGGCCCGGGCCGGATCCCATGGCGGCAGAGCTATGGAGTCCAGAGATAAATCCATGTTTCGGTCACAGGCTGGTTGTCACGCCGCACGAACGCACGCAGTTCCACCGACTGCCCAGGAGTGGCAACGGAGGCCTTGAAGAAGACGCGCCACGTGTGGTCATAACTGTTGTATTGTCCAATCGGAGTGGTCACCTTGGCGTTCTGCACACTCACCACCGCGTTGAGCTTGCCCGTAGCCGCATCTGCGGCGACACTGGGCCACGCGAAATCCAGCACGAATTTCCGCGTGATGTCCTTGCTGGTCCGCGACTTTTCGTCCGTGTCAGGAAGATCGGCGATCCGCGTCGTCATCACGCGCCCGAGCGGCGGCAGCGACGGGTCATCGTTGAACCAACGCAACTCGTAGGCGTATTCCGAACTCTGTCCGGCCGCCAGCGGCGTTTTCGGCTCCCAGAAAGCCACAATGTTGTCGCCGAACTCATCCGCAGCCGGAAGCTCCAGCAGACGGACAAAACCCTCGCCCCAGTCGCCCTGCGGAACCACCCAAACCGACGGGCGGTCCTGGTAGTGCGCCTCGAGATCCTCGTACGCGGTAAAGGCGCGGTCACGCTGCAGCAGCCCGAACCCCTTGGGGCTGCGATCCGCGAACGAGCAGAAGCGGAACTTGCCCTCGTTCGTCAGGGGGCGCCACAGCCACTCCCCTATGCCGTTGTTCATCAGCAGGCCGTCGGAGTCGTGCACTTCGGGGCGGAAGTCTGAGAACCGAAGTGCCGAATGGCGGCCGTACCAGTACATGCTGGTCAGAGGGGCAATGCCCAGATGCGTAACGTTGGTTCGCGCGTAGACGGCCACGCGGTTCCGCATGACCGTCACCGCGCCGGGCGTGATCACGAATTCGCCTGCGCCCGAAAGACTGGGGCTGTCAAAGAGACCGAACACGCGGATGCTTTCCTCTTTGTCTCCGGGACGGCACACCCAGAATTCGCGGAACCGGGGGAACTCCTCCGCTCCGGGGCCGCCGCAGTTGACAGCGACCGCACGGGCCGAAAGGCCATAGACCAAATTCTTGGCCAGCGCCCTGAAATAAGTGGCCCCCTGGAAAACGATCAGTTCATCAAGATAGTCCGGACGGTTCACGGGGTAGTGAATGCGGAACCCGGAGAACTTCATCTCGTCGGCATTGACCTTGCCGAGCTGGTTGGTGCCGAAGTCAAAGAGGTCCGTATCATACCGCACCGGCTCGACACGCCCATCCTGCACCACACTGATGTCCACCTGATCGCTCTGGATCCAGCCGGGGTGGAACAGGTGCATTTGAAACGGAATATGGTCGTAACGCCAAATGGCCTTACGCGGATTAAACCGGATGTCCCGGTATTGATCGTACGTCAATTGGCGCACCGCTTTAGGCGGCTCATGCCGCCAATCGCGGTAAGGCTCCGAAGCCAGATGTGCAGCCTTTTCCTTGACCTGTTCGAAACCGAACCCGTCCGCATAGGCCACGGCTGACGACAGGCCGACGGCGATAACCAACACCTTAACCAAACGCAAATAATGTGCACTCATAGAATTTGACATGAAGATAGCATTTTTTTCGCATGGGCGCAAGACACCGACACGCCTTGGAAGGTCACAAAGAATGAGCGAGTCGGAGACCGATTTCGCCCCGTGGCCGCGGTTGCGGACACGGGAGGTCGCTTATTTCCCCAACTGCTTCATCTGCGGGAAGAGGATCACGTCGCGGATGACCTCTGTGCCCGTCAGCATCATCACCAGCCGGTCGATGCCCATGCCTAAGCCGCCCGTCGGCGGCATCCCGTGTTCAAGGGACGTGATGAAATCGTCGTCCATTTTCTCGGGGTCGTCCCCAGCCTGATCCGCGAACGCCGCGCGCTGCGCCAGCGGGTCGTTCTGCTCGGTGTAGCCGGGGCACAGCTCCTTGCCAGCCACCACGAACTCGAACACGTCCACCAGCTCGGGGTCGTCTTCGCACGCCTTGGCGAGCGGCACGAATTGACGCGGGATGCGCGTCACGAAAGTCGGCTGACGAAACGTCTTCTCGACCACCTTGCCATAGACTTCGTGCGTCACCAGCAGATGGCTCCAAGACGGAGCGATGTCCACGCCCTTGGCTTCGGCCTTGGCCCGCGCCGCCTCAACGGGCAGCGCGAACCAGTCGCTGCCCATGACGTCCTTCACCGCGTCCCGGTACGCCACTTCGCGGTAAGGCGGCGTGAAATCGAGGACCTCTTTAGCCTCGCCGTATTCAACCTTCATGGTGCCCAACACCTTTTCGCACAGGTGCGGCAGCAGCCCTTCAATGAGGGCCTTCATCGACGTGCGGTCGCCGTAAGCCTCGTAGACCTCCAACACCGTGAATTCGGGGTTGTGCGTGCGGTCGATGCCCTCGTTGCGGAAGTCCTTGCCCAGCTCGAAAATCTTATCGTACCCGCCCACAAGCAGCCGCTTCAGGTACAGCTCCGGCGCGATGCGCATCACCATCTCGGTGTCCAAGGCGTTGTGGTGCGTGAAGAAAGGCTTGGCCGCCGCACCGCCCGCCTGCGGCTGCATCATCGGCGTCTCCACCTCGGTGAAGCCGCGCGCGTGCAGGAAATTGCGGATCTCCGCGAGGATCGCGCTGCGCTTGTTGAAGCGGTCGCGCGACTCGGGGCTCATCATCAGATCCAAATAGCGCTTGCGGTAGCGCTCCTCTACATCCTGAAGACCGTGGAACTTCTCCGGCGGCTGCAGAATCGCCTTGCCGAGAAGCGCCCAACTGTGGACCTCGATCGTCGGCTCGCCCATCTTGGTGGTGAAAAGCCGGCCTTCAACGCCGACGAAATCGCCGAGGTCAAGATACTTGAACCCCTCGAACTGCTGTTCCGTGAGCAGGTCCTTCTTGATGAAGAGCTGGAAGTTTCCCGACCCGTCGCTGAAGGTCGCAAAGGAGGCCTTGCCCATACGCCGGACCGTCATGAGCCGACCCGCGGCACGTACGGTCTTGTTCTCTTCGAATCCCGCGCGGACCTCCGACAGCCGCGTGCGCTGAAACGCCTGGCCGAACGGCTTGAAGCCCAGCTCTTCCAGCTTGCGCATGTTGGCGAGGCGCTGCTCGCGATACTCGTTGGCCGATAGCGACTGTTCGTCTGACATCTCTGCTTCCTTCCTTGAAAAGGCGCGTAGTGTATCACATCCCGCCGAGGATTGTCACCCTGCTGAAACGCCTTTCCAATCCTATGCTCACGCCTTATTCACGCGAAACACGCGCTTGGCCTTACCTTCGGACCGCGGCAGCGCTCCGGGCTTGAAAACGTCGCCCTTGGGGCTGAAGCCCAGCTTCTCTTTCAGCTGTTTTTCGACCATGTAGCCGGTGACGCCCTCCTGAGCCTCCACATTGATGCGCACATCGGTCACGCCGTGGTCGTCCTCGAGAATGATCTGGTACTCAGGCAACACGCCAGGAATCTCCATCAGCGCCTGCTCCACCTGCTTCGGAAAGAAGTTCACGCCTTTGACGATCAGCATGTCGTCGCAGCGTCCCTCGATGCGGTCGATGCGCAGGCTGGTCCGACCGCAGGCGCAGCGCTCCCGGCTCACGATGCGCGTGAGGTCGCGCGTCCGGTAGCGGATCACAGGAATCGCCTCGCGCGTCAGCGACGTGAAGATCACCTCGCCAATCGCCCCGTCCGGCAGCGGCGCACCGGTTTCGGGATCCACGATCTCGGTGAGGTACTGATCCTCCCACACGTGGATGCCACACCGCGCCGGGCAGTCCATGCCGGTCGTGCCTACGCCGCCGGTCTCGGTCATGCCGTAAATGTCGAACGCCTGAATGCCGAGACGCGACTCCACGCGCCGCCGCATCTCGTCGGAGAACGACTCCGCGCCGAAAATGCCGATCTTCAGGTCGGGCAACTCCGTGCTCTTTTCGTCCAACATCTCGATGATGCGTGCCGCGTATGAGACCACGGCCCCAATACCTTTGACCTTGAAATCGCGCATCAGCATGATCTGCCGCGCGGTGTTTCCAGAACTCGCGGGAACCGCGAACAGACCGGCTCTGCGCGCGCCGTGGTAGAAGCCGAACCCGCCGTTGAAGAGGCCGAACGTGGGCATGATCTGGATCGAGTCGCCCGGCTGCAGTCCGGCCATCACCTGACAGCGCGCCATACATTCAGCCCATTGGGCCAAATCGGTCTCGGTGTAGGCCATCACGACCGGCGTACCCGTGGAACCGGAACTCATGTGCATCTCCCGGATGGAGGTGCGCGGCATGGAAAGCATCCCCAGAGGATACTGGTCGCGGAAATCGTCTTTAGTCAGGAAGGGCAAGTCGCGCAACACGTCGAGCGAACGGACATCGCCGGGCTCAATTCCGGCCTGCATCAGGCGCGTGCGGTAGAAATCGTTGTTCGCCCAGACATGCGCCACCGTCCGTTTCAAGCCCTCAAGCTGAATCTTCGCCAACTCGTCGCGGGACATCGTCTCCGCCCGCTCGTTCCAAAAACGAAGTCTGTTCATAACTCGCCACCTGATAAAGAGGTTTCTTCAATAAATAGGTAATGGTAACGCTTTCACGCCCCCCCGCGCAACCGCATTTTCGCGCCGGACAAAAGGCGGATAAAAGGCGCCTCCGTTTGACATTCCACCGCGCCCGACATACAGTAGTCACAAATTGCGGTCAGACGAATGCGCTTGTCCAACTCGTCGCAGCCCCGATTCGTCAACACCTCACCATGAAAGCGACTCAGCAGATCCGTTCCGCAGGCAGGTTCTCAGACCGCCTGAAAAGAGATTTCTCGCCGCGTCTCATTCTCTTTCTCTCCCTTTCATCCGTGTTCTTTTGCGGACAGCCACAGGCGGCGCTCGGCGACTCCGTCCGGCCCTCCGCTCCGTCCTGCACCTACAGCAACAGCGTCAACTTCAACTTCGCCGTCAACGTGTTCCGCTTTGTCTACGCGGATTCGGATGGCACGCTAGAGTATGAATATGCGCCAGTCTCCGACGGCTCGTTTCATCCGCTTCGCTGCAAGGTGAACGGCGCCTACGTGCTCAGGCCCAGCAATGTCGGCGGTCCGAGCATGATCAGCGACGCCGCGGAAATCGTTCCGTGGAAGTCGGGCGTCACCTTCCGACTGGTGGAAGCCCGTTCGGTCAGCAACGTCCTGAATACGACATGGAGGATGTCCTACGGCACGAACAGCCTGACCTATACCTATCAGCTCCAGATCTCAGGCCGCACGCTGTCCGTCCACGTGGCGACGACCGACCGCGCTTCCTCCGGCAGCCTCTACCTGGACCGCTGCGAAGACGCCTCTGCGCCCGTCGTCATCCATGTGCCCAGCCTACCGACCATGAACGTGCTCTTTGCCGGCGGCCTGTTCACCTCCCTTTTTGTGGACTGGGAAAGCACGGGCGCATCCACCCTCTACCCGGTGGATTCCGTATTCTCTGCGAGTTCGGCTTACTTCGCGCAACAGGCGCTTTACCTCCCGCGCACCGATGGCGCGCGCAATCCGATCGACGAAACCGTCTACCTGACCGTCTCGCCGTCCTTGGACGATGTGCTGCCAAATGTGCCTAACCCTGTTTCGCCCTACAAAGGCATCGTCTCTCGCTATCTTGTTTTCGACTACTGGCAGACCCCTTTTTCGCTCGTGAAGAGCCATATGCAATCCCTGCGCAACGCCGGCGTCAGCAATGTGTGGGTCATCGCACACGTTTGGCAGAACGGCGGGTTCGACAACAAATACCCCGACGTGCTGCCCGCCAACAGTTCCTGCGGCGGCGACGCCGGCCTCCGCAGTCTGAGCGACGCCGTCCGCACCAACGGCTACCTTTTCGGCCTGCATGAGAACTACGTGGACCTGTACACGAATGCGGCCTCGTGGAATCCTGCCGCCGTGGCGCGCAACGGCGACGGCTCGCTCAAATACGCCTGGTCCAATTCAAGCACGCGGATACAGTCCTACCAGATGAAGCCCTCGCTCACGGCGAGTTATCTCGCTACGTTCGCGCCCCAAATCCACAGCAACTACACCACCACGGCATCCTTTCTCGATGTTCACAGCGCGGCCAACCCCTCCGACAAGGTGGATTACGACGCCGGCGTGACTAACCCCGCCATGTTCCGCGAAACGATGTCCCGCTACCGCTCGCTCGCCGCGCAACTCCGCAGTTTTCACCAAGGCCCCGTCTCCGGCGAGGGGCGCTGCCACCTGTTTTACACCGGTTACTTTGACGACATCGAAGCGCAGCTCAACAGCGGCGGCAGTGCCGCGCGAACGCAAGGCTCATGGCTGCCGCTCCTCGTGGACTTCGACCTCTTAAAGTTGCACGGCAAGACGGTGGCCCACGGCGTTGGTTACTACGAGCGCTTCTTCGCCGATGAGAACGACAACTCGCAATACCTCAGCTTCCCTAGGGACAAAGTTCTGTCCTATATGGCGGCTGAACTCGCTTTCGGCCGCGGCGGATTCATCCCCACACAAGACCGCACTTATAACTACGTGGAGGTCGCGAACCTGGAACAACGGCACATCCTGCCCGCGCAACAGCTTTACGCCGACGCCAGGCCCGTCAGCATCTTTTACCGCGACCCAGCCAGCAACGACCTCGTGACCGCTTCCGATTACATCCGGCGTTATCCGGCCTCGTTTGCCAATGCGACAAACGCCCATTTCATGAGCCAGGTGCGCGTGACTTACGACAACGGCGTCGTGGTCTGTGTCAACCGCCATCCCTCGCAATCATGGCCCGTTCAACTCGGCCATCCCGGCGGCAATTTCAATTTCAATGCGGTGATGAGCGGCACGAACACGCAGTCGGTCGCATGGACCAATCTCACTTCCTACGTGCTCCCGGCCACCAACGGCTGGGTGGTCTTCGCCCCAGACAGGACGCCCCCGAGAATTTCCGTCCTCACGCTCGCGAACGGCGTGTTGCGCTTGGGCATCACGGATCTGCTTCCCGGCTGCTCCAACCGGGTGGACAGCTGTCTCAGCCTGACTTCGAACGGCTGGCAAACGGTGCATTCTTTCCTGTCCGGCACCGCTCAGACGAACTGGTCGCAAACCGTCACAGAGAGCGGTGGCCAGGCGTTCTATCGCATCGTGAGATTCTGGTGAGCGGAGCCGTTCGCTCCCGCATGCGCACGCAAAAAAGCCCCCCGGAAATCGGAGGGCTTTTCTTGAATTGCTCGAGTCGCAGATCTCAGTTCGCGCCGCGGCCCTTGACGCCCGTGGCCTTCTCCGCACCGACCTTGGCTTTCTCGTGCGGACGCAGGGAGCGCACCGCAGCGCCAGTCGTCCACATCTCGGAGTCGTGCATGACCTTGAGCTCGGCATCCAACTTCTGCTTGTAGTCGTCCGTGCCGCAGACTTTGATCACGTGCTTGGCCTCGCTCTGGCTCTTCACAGCCTTGTAGAGGGCAGTGAACACCGGCAGCGTGGCCTTCTTGAACTTCGGCTTCCAGTCGAGTGCGCCGCGCTGCGCCGTCGCCGAGCAGTTCGAGTACATCCAGTCCATGCCGTTCTCGTCGACCAGGCGGACTAGGCTCTGCGTGAGCTCTTCGACCGTTTCGTTGAACGCTTCGGACGGGCTGTGGCCGTTCTTGCGGAGCACGTCGTACTGAGCCTCCATGATGCCAGCCAGCGCGCCCATCAGCACGCCACGCTCGCCCACGAGGTCAGAAGTGACTTCATGCTCGAAGCTCGTCGGGAAGAGATACCCCGAACCCACGGTGATGCCGATTGCCAGCGTACGGTCCAGCGCCTTGCCGGTCGCGTCCTGCGCCACCGCGAAGCTGGAGTTGATGCCGACGCCCGCGAGGAAGTTGCGGCGCACCGAGGTGCCTGAGCCCTTCGGCGCCACCATGATCACATCCACGTCAGCGCTGGGCTTCACGCCCGTCAGCTTATTGTAGACAAAACCGAAGCCGTGGGAGAAATAGAGCGCCTTGCCGGCGGTCATGTAAGGAGCCACGCGCGGCCACACCTGCTTGATCGCGGCATCGTTCACGAGCATCATCACAATCGTGGCCTTCTCGCAGGCCTCCTCGATGCCGAAGAGCGACGTGCCCGGCTTGAAGCCATCCTTCATCGCGCGCTTCCAGTCGTTCGCAAACCGCTTGTCCTGGCCGATGATGACGTTGACGCCGTTGTCGCGCATGTTCAGCGACTGAGCTGGCCCCTGAACACCATAACCGATGATGGCGATGACTTCTTTCTTGAGGACCTTCTGCGCTCTCTTCAAAGGATACTCTTTACGTGTGACGACGGTCTCAACGACACCGCCAAAATCAATCTTGGCCATAGTTACTCCTCGTTAACAAAAAACATCCGCACAGCCATTCAGCCTCAGTGACCACACAGTCAGGCGGAAAAGTGCGTACTATAATACCACCTTGAGTTTCCGACGCAAGCGCTTTGTCAAAGGTTCTTTCCATCCTTGATGTTTGGTTCCACCACAGATACACTGATTCTGTTACGTGTGCGGGCGGCTCATTGTCGCTTCGCAACTGAAGCGGAAAGGCAGAATCCAGATGGAAAAACAGGCGCTTTCACTTTTAAAAAACCTTGTTGCGACCCCCACCCCGACCGGTTTCGAGTACGACGGCATGTCGCTGTTGGCCGACTACCTCAAGGCCGCCGCCGTTCCCAACCTGTCGATCGACATCCACGGCAACCTGCGCGCCTGCATCAACCCTGACGCGCCACTGCGGGTGATGATCGAAGGCCACTGCGACGAGATCGGCTTCATGGTGCAGCACATCGACGACGACGGCTTCCTCTATATGTGTCCGCTCGGCGGTGTCACCGTGCCCACCCTTGCCGCCGAACGCATCGTCATCCAGGGCAAGGCGGGCCCCGTCTACGGTGTCTTCGGCGTACGCCCTCCCCACCTGATGTCCGTGAAAGACCGCGAGAAAGTCGCCCCTCAGGAATTCAAGGATATCGCCGTGGACATCGGAGCAAAGAGCCGGGCCAATGCTCTCGAATTTGTGGAGTTGGGAAGCCCGGCGGTCGTGGACGCCGGCTGGCGCCCGCTGGCCAACAACCGCGTCGCCTGCCGCGGCTTCGACAATCGCATCGGCGCGTTCATCGTGACGGAGACGATGCGCCGTCTCGCAGGACAGAAGCTGAGTGTCGCGCTCCATATGGTGGCCAGCGTCCAAGAGGAAGTCGGGCTCGTCGGCGGGATCACCGCCGCATACGATATCGACCCGCACGTCGGCTTCTGCGTGGATGTGACCTTCGCAACCGACGCGCAAAAAGAGGACCGCAAAGTCGCGGGAGACATCCGCATTGGCGAGGGCCCCGTAGTCGGCATCGGACCCACCTACCACACGAAACTTGCCGCCATCGCCTTCAGAGCGGCCGAAGCGCAAAAGATCCCTGTACAGCGCCAAGTCCGCAGCCGAGGCACGGGCACCTGCGCCTGGGCTATGCGCATGTCGCGTTCAGGCGCGGCTGTCGCACAGCTCAGCATCCCGCTGCGCTACATGCACAGTCCTGTGGAACTTCTCAGCCTCGACGATGTGGCCCAGACCATCGACCTTCTCTGCGCGGCGATCCTCGCGGTCCCCGCCGACCTAGACCTGCATCCCAAACAGCCGTGAACCATGCCCTTCCCTGTCACCTACCTGCTCGACCAGCTTGCACCCAGCGAGACTTTTATCCGTCGCGAACTGGATCAACTCCGCTGTCGAGATTGGCCGGTGGTCACCCAGTTGCTGAAAGGTGGCGATGCGCCGCTGAAGCACGCGCTGCTGAGTTGTCCGAAAGGCTTCCGCATGCGTTTCTTCAAGGCGGCTTGCGTGCGGATCGCGGAGGAATTTTTCCGCGCGCCCGGCACGGCCTGCCGCATTCTGAAACGCCTGCCGCAGGCGGCCGACCTCGCAAAGAAAGTCGCCGAGAACGGCAGCCAGTTGGTCCACGCCCACTTCGCCGGCATCACCGCTGACCTCGCTTCGATCGTGGCCCGGACACTGGGTTTGCCTTGGACGTGTTCCGTCCACGCCCACGACGTTTTCACCGTTTCACCCCACGCCATCAACCGGCGTCTGCGCACAGCCAAGGGCGTCACCGCCTGCTCTGAGCGCGCCGCCAAGGCCGTCGCCGACAGCGGCATCCCGGCAAGCAAGGTCGCCCTCATCCACCACGGCGTGCCGCTCAGCGACTTCCGCTTCTGCACCTGCCAGCCCAGCGGCGTGATCTTCACCGCCGGACGGCTCGAGGCCAAAAAAGGCGTCGACACGCTCATCCGCGCCTGCTCTCTTCTGCGAGACAGAGGCGTGCATTTCACCTGCGTCATCGCCGGTTCCGGTGCAATGCTGGACGAGCTCAAACACCTCACGGAAAGTTTCAACCTCGGAAAATCCGTCGTGTTCGTTGGCTGGCAATCTCAGGATGAAACCCGCTCGCACCTCAAGGATGCCGCGGTGCTAGCCCTGCCCTCGCGCCGCATGCCCGACGGCGACAGCGATGGCATCGCCAACATTTTAGTCGAAGCGCTGGCACTTGGCACTCCGGTGGTCACGACCACAGCCAGTTCCGCCAGCGAGGTGATAGAGGACTCCGCCAACGGCCTGCTGGTACCCCCCGATGATCCGGTCCGGCTGGCCGACGCGCTCGCGACAGCGCTAGGCTCGAAGGAGCTGCGCATCCGGCTGGCTCAGGCGGGACGCAAGACGGCTGAAGCGTTTTTCGACGGGGCCCAGAACATCCAGCAGCTTGAAGCGTTCTTTTCGAAGGCCGTTACGGCAGCGCCTGTGCGCCGCCCCACGCCGTCTGAACAAGGCTCAAAGCCTCGGACAATTCCACCCCCGTCACGTCGGGCCCCGGCTCAAAGACTTTGATCACCTCGTCCGCGCCGTAAAACGAAAACGCCTCGAAGTCGATCGCGCCTTTTCCGGGCGGCAGATGGTCGTTCAACAGAGGCAGCGCGTCGTGAATGTGGACACCGCGCGTGACCGGCAACAAGCCTCTCGCGGCCTCGACATGCTGTGACCATCCCAGATTCTCCCGCACCTGTCCATGGCCCATGTCGTGCCAGTAGGCCAGCGCCGGGGTGTCGAAGCGCTGCTTCAGCATCAGCATCTCCCGCTCGTCGGGGAAAGCCTCGATCGAAGGCAGGTTCTCCAAGCACAGCGCGACACCGGCTTTTTCGAACTTCGGCAACAGCGCCTCCAAAGAGAGACAGAAGCCGTCGAAGTACTTCCGCACCCGCGCCGCACGCCTACGGAGCGCCTTGGCGAGCATCCGCTGATAGCGCTCCGCCTCCGGCGCACCTTCTCTCTCCAAAATATCGACCAGCGTGCGCGTATGCAGGTCGCTGAAAAACGAGTTGAGAAAAATGCGCCCCGCGTGCAGCACCACCGCCCGCGCCCCCATGGAGGCCGCAAACGTCAGCGTCTTTCCGATCAGGATGGCGGCCATGGCGCGCTCATCTTCGTCGAGCGAAGCCAGCAGATACAGCTCCGGATAGCCGTGGGGCGCTCCGATCGGCACAGGGCAATAGGCATGTACGCTGTCCACCGTCACAGCGCCCGCCTCAACGCGGCGGCGTACGCCCACCGCCAGTTCCTCAGTCATGTGGTAACCCAGTTCCAACGCGCCGAAACCCAAGGCGACGATCTCGTCAACCAACTTCTCCCCGTCGTCATGCCGTCGGACATTCCAATTCGTTGAAAGGGAAAACCTCATGTGGTTCCAATGCCTTTAGCTTATGGCCTACTGGCGGATCAGCGACAAGAACTCCTGCCGCGTGGCAGGGTCGTTTCGGAACGATCCGAGCACCACCGATGTCGTCATCACCGAGTTCTGCTTCTCCACACCGCGCATCATCATGCACAAATGGCGGCACTCCATCACCACGCCGACGCCCTCCGCATCAGCCTCCTGCAACACGGCCGTCGCCACCTGCTCGGTCAGCCGCTCCTGAATCTGCAACCGCCGGGCGAAACAATCGACCATGCGGGCGATCTTGCTGACGCCCACGACCTTGTCTTTGGCGATGTATCCGACATGACACCGCCCGTAGAACGGCAACAGATGATGTTCGCACAGGCTGTAGATCTCGATGTCCCGCACGATGATCATGTGGTTCAAATGCGCTTGGAACACCGCACCGTTCAACACCTGTTTCGGCGTCTGGCTGTAACCGCTTGTGAGGAACGTCAGCGCCTCGGCCATCCGTGTGGGCGTGCCTCTCAGTCCCTCGCGGTCAGGGTCCTCGCCCAACTCAAGCAGCAGTTCGCGCACCAGTTCGGCGATGCGTGCCTTGTTGACCTGTTTCTTCTTCATGAGATTCACTCTACCTTAGACGCGCCCATAAACTCAAGTCGCGAGTGCGATTTGGGCTTGTTCTCCCGTCCGTCGCACGTTACCGTAATGCCATGTTGCGTGATTTAGCCATCCTGCCCGTCACGGCCGCAGCCGGCCTCATTGCCGGAGGCAGTTCCAGCGCCTTTCTCGCCGCAGCCCTCGCGGCGGCATCGGCCATCTGGTTCGGGCGCGTCTGCGCCGCAGCCACTCCCGCGCTCTACGCCAGCCTCGACCCCCAGAAGCCCGACGGCTCGATCCTGCTGGTCGCATTCCAGGAAGCGCTCGATCTCGTCCGCCGCACACAGCGCCCCATCCGGCTGCGCCTCACCGCCTTCGCAAAAACACAGGCCTCCGCGTTCAGCCTCGACCTGAACCGCGAAGGCGACCCTGAACTGGCCAGCGGCGCGAGGAAAACAGCTTTGAAGCAACCGGGCGTCTGGCTGCCCGACCATCCGCTCCCGCTTGTCCTGCCGCGCACGCGCAGCCTTACGCTCCTGTTTGAAACGTGCGGGCCGACCCGCATCCGCGTGTCGCCAAACGATGGCTCCGCCCTTCGTAAAGGAGCTTGGTTGGGGCTGGCGTTTCTCGCCGTCACCGCCTGCGCCCTCGACACCGACTGGATGTTGTCGGCCGTTCTAGGTTTCGCGTTCCAGATCTATCTGCTTGAACAGCAGACACGCTGTGCGCCAAACAATGCGCGCGTCAAGTGCGGCTGACCGGTTGCAACAGTAGTAGAAGTCAAGCAGACACATTTCGTCGAAGGTCCGCTCGTTGCGCCCCGACACTTGCCAAAGCCCGGTCATTCCGGGCAACCCTTTCAGGCGTAAGGCGTGAAAGGCGCAGGTGTAGTGCCCTTGATCGCTCGCTGGCAGCGGGCGCGGTCCGACGACACGCATCTCTCCCCGCACGACGTTGACCAGCTGCGGCAACTCGTCCAGAAAGGTGCGCCTCAGAAACCCGCCGAAGCGCGTCACGCGCGGGTCGTTCTCCAGCTTGAACAGACGTCCCTTTTCGCCCAGCTTCCGCTGCAGCTTATCTTGCAGGTCCTCAGCGTGCCGCAGCATCGTCCGGAATTTAAAGAGCGTAAACGGCGCACCGTCCTTCCCGTACCGTTCCTGCAGAAACAGAACCGGCGGACCGTCAAGCAACAGAACCAGAACGGCGATCACGCAAAACAAAGGGCTCAGAACCGCAAGCGCCAACAATGCCGCACCGCGCTCGAACACGCCACACCGCGTCTGTGCACGGACGGCGGCAGGGAACACGAAACACCCTTTCAACTCGCCGCTCTGGCGCGGACGACAGCCAGCGCAGCGCACAAAAAAAGGCAAACAGGCGGCAGGCACTGCGGCCTCAGCCCCTTCTCTGACCGCAGAGTCAATGAACGCAAGAACGTCCCCCGACGTCGCGTTCCCCGAATCTTTGAATGTGTGCGTCATCCCTATTTATCGACATTATCCCTTTTCCACGTCCTCGCATCAAGTCCGTAAACACGCGCTTTTTCAAACGCGCCTTTACATCCTCCAGCCCCTCCGCCTACAATCACCCCATGCTGACACCTGAATTCCACGCCTACTTCATGCGCCTGGCGCTGCGCGAAGCAGCCAAGGCCGCCGAGGCAGGAGAAGTGCCGACCGGCTGCGTCGTTGTGCAGAAACCCCGGAACCTCGAACTGCCACTCGCAGCAGTCAAGGTGCTGGCCCGCGCCCACAACCAGACGGAAATGCTGAAAGACGCCACCGCGCACGCAGAGATGATCGCGCTGACTCAAGCCTCGGCCGCTCTCGGCGACTGGCGGCTCACCGACACGATCCTTTACGTTACCAAGGAGCCCTGCTCCATGTGCGCCGGCGCCATTGTGCTCGCCCGTGTGCCGCTTGTAGTCTGGGGCCTTTCAGACCCCAAGCGAGGCGGCCACTCGGTCTTTTCCATTCTCAACCACCCCGGGCTCAACCACCGGCCCGAGCTCCTGACCGGCGTGCTGGAGGAGGAGTGCCGCAGCATCCTTCAAGAGTTCTTCCGAGCCCGCCGCGAAGAATCCTAACGCCCCTCCGTTCTGTCAGTTTTGTCGTCATGTCCACTCCGTCCATCTCCCCTCTCATTCTGTCTGCCAGCCGCGCCACAGACATTCCCGCTTGCCGCGTGCCGTGGCTTCTCCACGCACTGCGGCAAGGCGGCTGCGCTTGGCGGAACCCCTTCAACGGAACAGACACCTGGGTCTCCTTCGGCAATGCGCGGGTCATCGTATTCTGGAGCAAGCATTTCGCTCCGCTGCTCCCGCATCTGCCTTCCGTGGAGCAACGCGGGCTTGCGCCTTTTCTCCACTTCACGGTTAACGACTATGAGGCGGAAGGTTTCGAACCCGGCCTGCCGCCGCTTGAAACACGCATCGCCACCTTCCGAGAGCTCTCCGAACACTACGGTCGCGACCGGGTCGTCTGGCGCTTCGACCCTCTGCTGATCTCACGTACAACGCCCGTGCTGGAACTGCTGCGCCGCGTGACCGCTCTTGGCGAGCGCCTCCACCCCTACACAAGCAAGCTCGTGTTCAGCTTCGCCGATCTACGCACCTACGCGCGCGCCGCACGCCGCTGCGGCGCAGCGGATGCAGATATCCGGGAGTTTGAGCCGGATGAAATGACCGCCTTCGCGCAAGGGCTCGCGCCACATCTTGCGCGCTGGGGCATCGAGGCCTCGACCTGTTGCGAGACAGTCGATCTCACCCCGCTCGGCATCTGCCACAACGCCTGCATCGATGCGCAGACTTTTTTGAACCTCGGCTTGCTGACGCACCGCGAGGCGCAATCCGTCGCAAAAAAAGACAGGGGACAGCGGCACAACTGCGGTTGCACGCTCAGCAAAGACATCGGGGCATACGGCACCTGTACGCACGGCTGCGTCTACTGCTACGCTAGACGCTAACGCCGTTTACTGAACGCGCATCAGAGTGCCTGGGTCGTAAATAAGATAGACGCGGCGGTTGGCCGTATCGTATCGGACAAACCAGCGTTTCGGAAGCACGGCCGACGTGAACATTCCACTCAGCGTGCCGGTACAGGTGGCGATCACATACCGCTTGTCTTTATTCAGCGCCTCCGTATTGGCCACGCTAAGAGCCAAACTTGAAATGTCCAGATTGCCCTGCACCTGCAGCAGGTCGCACGAACCGTCGTTCGCCACATACACCGCCAACAGACCGCCTAGCGCGGCTGGGGATGTTGTCAGCGTCAGCGTGCCGACCGCGTTAGAGCCGCCAGGCGCAACCAAGCTTGTCACCGTCAACAGGCCGCCGTTGGTCACAACCCCGCTGCCGCCCAGACCGGCAAGCGTCTGAACCTTGCCGTTAATGTCAAAAACCGCATTTGAGAGCACGAGGGCCGACCCGCCTGTGAAGAGCGTGTTCGTGGAAACACCCAACTTGAGCGTACCTGCCTCAACCGACGTCACACCGTTGTACGTGTTGGTGTTCAGAAGCGTCAAGGTTCCGTTGCCCCGCTTGGTCAGTCCGCCGTCAACAGCCGCAGCTGAGTACAGGGGCTGCTTGATGGAGATGCTTCTTCCCGCAGTGTTGAAGATCGCACCGCCCTCGCGCACCTGCACGAGAATGTTGGTCAGCCAGCGATCGCTGTTGGCACCCGTAAAAGCCGTTGCCGTGCCCAAGAAATCCGCGTTATCGTTCCGTGGTTCAACCGTGCCGCCGTTGAGGGACAGTATTCCCATTTGCTTCCCATTAAATGTCGTATCAATATAAAAGTTGTTCAACCGCAGCACCCCTCCCGTGTTAACGTTTACGACCGTGTTGGAAGGGTTGCCGGTGTTCTGCGAGATGCGCAACGCTTGTGCAATGATAACACCGCTGCCGCTAACGGTCGTGTAGCCGTAGGTCGAACCGATGCCGTTGAGAACCTCATTGCAACTGGACAGGTCAGCTAGGCCGTTGGTAACCATCAGGTGCCCGCCATCGACGTTCACAAACATGCCCGTCGTTGTTTTCAAGACTCCTCCTGCTACCAGGAGCGTGCCCCCGCTAATCCGGAGACCGGGCCCGTTCTGTACCCCGCAATAACGAGTCACCAGATTGGTGCCGCTGGCAATGACAAGCGTTCCCGCCGTAGACTGAAGAGTCCCGAAGCTGTTCACGGAAGTCGGCCCCGGGTTAAGAACCAACGAACCGCCTCCCGCTTTCACGAGCGTGGAGCTCGTGTCCGCACACATGATGGTGCCGTAAACCATCTGGGTGTACGCCTGCGTGTCGAAGGTCACGGTCACCCCGTTTGTGATAAAAAACGTGCGGTTGACGTTCACCGTATGGTTGCTGCCACTTTGGAGCGCGCAGCTTGCCATGAAGATTAAGTTCGTCGCGGGCGTGGACGGAACAGCTCCTAGGTTTTGATCTTGGCTGATGTTCAGCGTGCCGCCATAAAGTTTCGTTGACCCGTTATAGCTGTTCGTTGAGAGCAGCGACAATGCGCCCGTTCCTTTTTTGGTCAGCCCGCCATCGGATACCGCACCGCTGACCAGAGGCTGCTTGATCGAAATGGAGTTGGCTTGGGTGTCGATCACCGCACCGCCCTCCAAGATTTTGGCCGAAACACCGTTCAGCCACTGAGTCGCCCCTGTGCCCAGAAAATCAGCTGTAGACGATTTCACGATCACCGTACCGCCGTTGAAATTGACCATCCCCCTGGGATAGGCATTTACATCAATTGCAAAGTTGGCGAGACGGATCACGCCGCCCGTATTCACATTAACCGCACTCTGAGAAGCCGGCACCGCCTGGTTTTGGGAAATTCTGAGCGTGCTGACATCCAACACGCCGTTTCCGCTCACCGTTGTCGTGCCGGCTCCGTTAAAGGCGTTGAGAAACTCCCGGCCGGAACTCAGATCCACTACTCCGTTCGTAATCACCAACGTGCCCCTCACCGCCGAATAGCCTCCGCTCGTCTGCCTGACCTTGCCGCCACCCACAAGCATGGCTCCGTAATTGACATCAAAACCTATGTTGATGTTATTCGCATCGTTCGTGTATATCTCGTGGGTTCCGCCTGTGATTTGAATCAGCCCCTCGGAAACTCGCAGCGTGGAAAACAGATTAGTGTGGTTTGTTCCCGAATCCAGCACCAGCGTGCCCGTACCCCGCTTATCGCAAAGTCCGACATTGTTCGTAACGGTAGCGGTCAACACCGCGCTCAGACCCGCTCCAACGGTGGGTCCTCCGAACATCAACAGCGGGCCCCCGCCAATCGAGTAACCGTCCGCGCTGATCGTCAGATTCTTCAACGTGACCGCATCGGCCGTCACAACCTTTTTGTCAGAAACACCAAAAATTGCGTTGTTCGTCGAAGAGTTGATCCACACCGAACCGACACTGCTGCTCCAGTTGGTGTCAACCGAGTTCCAGTTGCTGTTCGTCGGAGAATTTAACCATGTGAAGTCCACCGCCGAAACGGCCATGGCCATCATTAGCCAACCGCTAATCGCTGTCATGCAAAAAGAATAATTCGATCTCTTGCGTGTTGTCATATTTCCTCCGTATTGCGCCCATTGCAACGTACCTTGAAGAAGAATCGAAGCTCCTTCGACCCTTTTTCAGCCTGTGCCGTCCTGCGCTTTCGGCAACCCGAGACAGTCCGCTTACTTCACCATAACCAGCGCGCCTGAATTGTAGACGAGGTAAACCCGGCGGCCGACCATATCGTACCTGACATTCCACCGCAAAGGCAGGTTGTTCGAGCCGAACGAACCGCTGAGCGTGCCCGTGCATGTGGCGATCGTGTAGATCGAACCTTTGCTCAACAGGGCCGTATTGGCCACGCTCAGCGACAGACCCGACAGGTTCAAATCACCCCGCACAGTCAGGCGGTCGCACACACCGTTGGTCGCGACATCCACTCCAAATGATCCGCTCAGCGCGACAGGTGTCGTCGCCAGCGTCAGCGTGCCGATCGCGTTGGTGCCGCCGGGCGTGATCGCGGTCGTCACGGTCAGCAGACTGTCGTTGGTGACCAGCCCGCTGCCGCCCAGGCCCGCGAGCGTCTGGATCGTTCCGGCCACATCGAAGAGCGCGTTGGAGGCCACCAGCACCGAGCCGCTGGCAAGGAGCGTGTTCGTCGCGACGCCCAGTTTGAATGTGCCGCCCAGAACCGTCGTCGCACCGTTGTAGGTGTTGGTGTTCAGGAGCGTCAAGGTGCCGTTGCCCAGCTTGGTCAGGCCGCCGTCCGCCGCCGCGCCGCTGTAGATGGACTGCTTGATCGAGATGCTCTTTCCCGCCGTGTCGATGACCGCTCCGCCCGCTCGCGCGTAGACGAGGATATTCGACCAGTTGGGAACTCCGCTGCCCAGAAAATCCCCATAGTCAATTTTTGCCACCAAGGTACCACCGTTAAAATTCACGTTGCCGCTCTGCGGGCTCGCCGCGTCGATGTAGAAATTGTTGAGGCGGATTGTGCCTCCTGTGTTGATGTTCACGACGTTCGCGGAAGCGGGCGCGCCCGTTTGCGAAATGCGCAGCACTTTCAGATCGAGCACGCCAGAGCCGCTCACGATCACGTTGCCGTTGCCGCCATAGGCGTTGAGCAGCTCGGCCGCGCTGTTGAGGTTAACGACCCCGTTGGTGATGATCAGCGTGCCGCCGGCCGACGTCGCATAGCCGCCTCCGGTCGTCTTGAGTTCTCCGCCGCCGACCAGCAGCGTGCCGCCGCTCAACCAAAAGCCGGACGCGTTAGGCGTGCCGGAGGCGATGTTGACCACGTTCGAGCCGCTCCGCACGTAGGTCGTTCCGGCTTGCGGCTTGAGCGTGCTCGCCGTAAACCCGTTCGTCGGGCCCGGATCAAGGATCAGCATGCCGGTGCCCAGTTTCACCAGCGTGTTGACGCGGTCTTCGCCGTAGATCACGCCGTTGACCGTCTGCGTGTAACTCTGCGTGTCGAAGGTGGCGGTCACGTTGGTCGGGATCCGGATCGTCCGGTTCGCCGCCAGCGCGTTGTTTGCGCTCGACTGCAGCGTGCTGCCGCCGACAAACGTGATATTGGTGGAGGGCGACGCCGGAACCGCGCCGAGATTGCTGTCGTCGACGATATTGAGGGAGTTTGTAAACAGGTACGTGCCGCCGACATACGTGTTGGTGCCGCGCAGACTCAGGCTCCCAACACCTTTCTTTGTCAGACCGCCGTCGTTGGCCGCCCCGCTCAACAAGTTCTGCCTGATCGTCACGCTCTTGCCGTTGCTGTCGATGATGGCCCCACCCGGCAACACATACGACACAATGCCCGACCAGTTGGTGTTCCCGGTATTCAACAGATCGCCGTCCGCCTTGCAGAAGAGCGTGCCGCCGTTGAAGTTGACCGTGCCGTATTTTTTCGACGAGGTGTCGAGGCCGAAAGCGTTGAGCCGGATCGTGCCGCCCGTGTTGACGTTCACGACCGCGAGCGAAGCTGCGCCGTACTGCTGGCTGATCCGCAGCCCCTGCACATCCAAAATGCCCAAGCCGCTCACCGTGGTCGTTCCCGCCGTGTTGTGCGCATTCAAGAGTTCGGAGTTGAGCGTCAGATCGACCAGCCCGTTCGTGATGATCAGCGAACCTCCGCCGCTCACGCGCGCATAATTGTTGGCGGTCGTCTTGAGCACACCTCCGCCCACCACCATCGTTCCGCCTTCCACCCAGAAAGCGGGGGCGCTTTCCGGATTGCTGTTGGTGAGCGTGACATAGCTCGTGCCGCCGGCGTAATACAGGGTGCCCGCGGCAACTTTGAGCGAGGCGATCGAATTGGTCGCGGACGCCACCGGGTTGAGCACCAGCGTGCCGTTGCCGTACTTGTTCAGCACTCTGTTCGTATTGGAATGCGAGATAGAGGCAGCGATAGAGGCCGTCTGCGAAACATTGCTGACCGTGATACTGCCGACCATGTTAAGCGGCCCGCCACTGAGCGCATACCCGTCGGCACTGAACAAGAGGTTACTCACCGTAAGGGCATCTGCGGTCAGACTCTTCGTGTCCGACACATCGAAAACCGCGCTGCTCGTCAGGGCATTGACCCACACCGCCCCCGCTCCGGTCCAGTTCGTGTCGGATGCATTCCAATTGCCGCTCGCGGGTGTGCCCAGCCAGGTGAAATCCGCCGCGTGCGATCCTCCGATCACCAGACACGCTGCCGCCACGCCAATGAACCACTTCGTGACACTTTGACTTTTTTTCATACGCGTTCCTTGAGTTGGTAACGACCGTTCCTTTGTCATGTAAAATATCGTATTCAGTAGATACAAATTATAGATGGAGTCTTTTTCTGTGAAATGGCATAATCACTCTTTGTTTTAACATTATCGCTTGAACAGGAAAGCCGTTGATGCCCAAGTCCGAGTTCTATTCGAAGTACTATCAAGACACCCCGGTCATGCAGGGGTGGCCTTTTCGCGTGCTGTCGCTGGGGCATGCTCAATATGGCCCCTACACGCCCTTCCCTGGCGGATCACACCCCTCGGATCACCTGTTTTCATGGGAGAGCGGACGCATCCTGAACACCGTCACGCTGGTTCACATCACTGACGGCAGAGGACAGTTCCGCTCGCGCCCCTCAGGGTTGTTTCCGGTCGTGCGAAACACCGTCATGATCGTGCATCCTCAGACGTGGCATGCCTACCGCCCCGACGCGGAAACCGGCTGGGATGAACAGTGGGTTGAACTCGCTGCTGCAGACGCCCTGCCATTGATGAAGCAGGCCGGGGTGACCCCCGAGAAACCGTTGCGAATACTTGACGCTGCCCCGCGCCTATCGCAGTTGTTTCAAGAGCTGTTCGATCTCTCGCGCATGGAGGAGTTCGGCGCGGAGCAGGAGCTTGCCGCAGGCGCTTACCGCATTCTGGCCCATGTGCTCGCGCTTTGGCAGAGCCATACGCCGCATGCTCAGCATTTCGCCGTTGTCGAACGGATGCGGCAGTTTCTGGTCTCCGACCTGACGCAAGCGTCTTCGGTGAACACTGCCGCCAACAAAGCGGGCCTCAGCGCCTCGCGCCTGCGCGTACTCTTCAAGCTGGCCACTGGGCTATCACCCAAACAGTTCCAACTGGAGGCCCGCATCAGCCGGGCCGAACGCCTGCTGGCTGAAAGCACATTGCCGGTCGGAGTCGTCGCCGATCAGACCGGCTTCGAGTCGGTTTACCATTTTTCGCGACAGTTCAAAAGGATGCGGGGCGTCTCCCCGACACACTACCGAACCACCCTCGCCGCGCAAGCCAAGGAAGTCAGCGCAGGGGACAAAGCCTGACCGCTGTTCAGCGCAGGACCATGCGCCCGACCTTGTAGCGCCGAAACCCGTCATCGCCCTCCATCGGCAAGGCAATTTCCGGCGTGCCGTCGCGCCTGCCGACGGAGACGAACGCCTCGTAGTCTCCCGGTTTCGTCGCGGGGGCGACAAATCCGGCGCGGAATCGGCTGGCCAGCGTTTTCGCCGATGCGGCGCCCGGCTCGCCAACGGGCAAGCGACGCACATCGAAGCTCTCGTCCGACAGCACCGCCACCAGCCCGCCTTTATCGTCTTTGAGCGTCAGCGTGGGAAAGCCGCCGCCATAGCACGGCGCGACGCCCGCATTCGCCCAGGTCCACGACACGGTGAACCATTCGCCGGCCTTCGCTTCTTTGGGAACAGTGACCTCGCGCAATTGGATGCGGTATCCCAGACGGAGGTTGATTTGGCCGATAACATCCCGGTTCTTCTCCAGCAGTTCCTGCGGCCACCAATGGATCGACAGGTAGCTCGCGTGGTAGTCCTCCACCGACTTCAGCAGGAGAGCCGGGTCCCACGCCTTCCGAGCGAGAGAGGAGCCATAGTGCTCGTGCTCCAGAATCACCGGCAGCGTCGGCCAGTAGCGCTGAGCCTGATCGTCGTGGTACCATGAGTTCGGCGGCGGCTGAACAAGAATACTGTCGTCGCGCAGCGTCACGCCTTTCGCACGCGAGTAGTCGAGCAGCGGGTAGTTTCCGGAGCGATTTGAGGAGCCCGAGACGTCATCGCTGATGCACAGCAAGGTGTGTGGAAAGTACTTCACGTGCAGATCGATGTGCCGCTTGACGTCTTCGTTCATTTTCTCCTGCGGCACGCGGCTGCTGGCTGCGGTGTGACCTTCGCCCCACAGCCCGTAGGTGCCGATGTCGACGAACGCCACCGAGGGGTTGCCGTCATAGCGTGCCCCCATAGCCTTCAGAAAACTCTCCAGCTTGGAAAGAAAGACCGGGTCGGCGAAATCGGGGTCCCAGGAACCACCCTGCTCGGAAGGCCCTTTGCCGTAGTCGTAGAACACGCCCTTGGCCCCTGCTTTCCTGACCCATTCCGGCGTGGCGAAGCGCAGCCAGTTTTCAGAACAGGTGATCCGGAGCGCCACCTTGCAGCCGCGTGCGATCCACCGCTGCGCGGGCGTGTCGAGGATGGCCCAGTTGAAGACACCCTCTTCCGGTTCCACGTAGGCCCACGGTATCCGCAAGTACACCGTCGAACACCCGGGGAACCAGGCCAGCGCATCGCTGGGCTCAAGCCGCGAACCGTAGTTCTGCGGGACATTGGAGTAATAGTGCATGGTCCACCCCATGCCCGGATTGACCAGCGCACGCCCGTTGTCCGCCGGGCGAACCGTCACCGTGTCCTGCGCGCAGAGCCCCGCCGCCGCGAACGCAATCAAATAAAGACCGGTCCTATTTCTCATGTCGGCTTCCTTTCACATCTGCGCGGAGTTTCCTAAACCGCTACTGGGGTTGCCCTCGGTAGAAATCGAGAATCGCTTTCAGGTTGACCTTGGTGTAGGGCTCATCGCAGGCCGGGGTTTTCTTGCCCGCGTCGGCGAACCACATGTCGAGCGTTTCCGGCATAAAGACCGCGTTGTGCAGGTTGGACTTCATCGCCACCGGGCGCTTGATGATCTCGATCATCGCCTCGGGCGTGATCTTACCGAACTGCTCGTGCAGTCTCTGTGACAGCACTTGGGCGCGCTCACCCGCAGAGAACAGCACCGTGTCTTCGGGCACGGGCGGCAGCCGCTGATCCTGCTGGCCCGGTTGCAGCACCTCGACTTTTTCCGGCGTCGCGCAGACGCCCGCCATGTTGCGTTTGGCGTCGCTGATCACGTAGTAATACTCGCAGGTGCGCGGGTTCTTGCGCATGATCTCCAGCGCCTGTTCGACGGTCTCGGCCCGCTCGGCGATCTCGCGCATAAGGAACGTCATGGGCATCCCGTCCCAACTCGGCTCACCGTGTCCGCCCATCTCGCCGATCGCCAATCCCCGCGCGTTCATCGCCGTGACCGTACCCAGAAAACCGGCGTAGCCCACCGACACCCAAGGGATGCCGCCCTCCGGCAGAAACACCTGCACCACCGTGTATTTCTGCAGGTTGATGTCCCGCATGTAGTCGAGCACGCGCGCATGCACCACGCGCCCGTCCGCGCTCGCCTTGCCTCGCACCGCCACGCCGCTGCAGTGGAACAGCTCGGGGAAGAAGTTTCCGCACACCGCGTCGCGCTCCGTGATCTTCGCGGCCGCGGCCATGGCCCGGCATTCGCGGAGGAAGCGCTCAGGCGTGTGAGGCGAGGAATGCCGGTAGATGTCGTCGATGTGGTCGTAAAACCATTCGCCTTTCTGTATGGCATACCCCGTGGCCACCAGCGCCATCGTGCGCGGCATCACCTGCGGCACCAAGTCCGCCAGCAGCCGCCCGTGCGCCCCGCCCATTTGCTCAGGCGTGCCGTCCACAATGAGCACACGCTTTTCGCCGGCCATGCACAATAAGCCGTGCCCACCCGAGTCTTTCGCGACCAGCTTCAATTCTTGCGCAGACAGCGTCAGGCAAACGAACACCGCAACGACGAATAGGCGAATCATCCGTTTCATTCCGCTGCCTCCACCGCAAATTCAAACACAGACGCGAACATGCGCAACAGATCTTCCTGTCGCACCTCTTTGCGAGGCAGCCCCACCGGCGCGTCGAACACGGACTCATCGGCGACCGCATTCAGCCGCCAGTGCGTGAACCGGACCTTGCCGCTCACGCCGTCGAACACCCAGTCCGCCCTCAGCGGTGTCGCATCTTTCGCGAAGCTCAGGTTCAGCGTCCCCTTCACCTTTTTGTAGTCGATCTTCACCTCGACCACCCGCTCGCCGTTCGTCCCGTGCGAGTCGGTCAGCGTGTAGTACTGTTTGAGCGCTTCCGGCGACAATCCCGCGCCCGCGAATGCCCCGACCGCCACACGGTAGAGCATCAGCCGCTGCTGCGCGATCAGTGCCGTTGCCGTACGCCCCTCGACCGCATCCGCCGTTCCGCAGAAGGCTGTCTTACCGCCACCGATCAGCCACGGGCACTCACCCTGGCCGAAACCCGCCTTCCCCACCATGGGAAACTCGCCCGCCAGCTTAAAGCGGCCCTGGTCTCCACGCATATAGTCGAACACCGCACGGTACGTCTTGCCCCCCGCAATCACCTCGGCCTCCACCCCCGCCATGTGCGCCGTGCCAGCAGCGGGCTGGCCTCCCGCAAGCATGGACAAACCCGAGAGAAAGAGCCCCAACAGCTCGACCGGCATCGGCTCGCCATTTCCTTGCGGCGGGTGCCACGTGGCTGGAACCTCCGCGCCAAAGAAAGCGACAACGTCCTTCATGATCTGCGGGAAGCCAGCCATGGCCGTGTAATGTCCCATGCCCGGCAACCACGTCACGCGGTCACCGAAACCGGCCGCTTCGGCCAGCCGCCGCCCACACTCGGGCGGAACAACTTCATCCTGCTCTGCGCACACCATGCGCAGGCTGTTGCCTTCGGCCAGCTTCCGTAGCGCGTCTTTGGACTGGATCGGATCAAGCCGGTCGATGCAGGCCCAAATGCGGTCCTGCTCCTCCTGGGGCAGCCCTTGGATGAAGGCCTTCATGCGGCGCGTCTCGTGCGCCGTGAGAATGATTTTTTTGATGTCGCAGCCGCCCAGCGTCAAAAAAGCCTTATGGATGCGCGGCTCACGCCCGCACACGCTGGCCGACTGGATCGCCCCCATGCTGATGCCCGTGATGCCGACGTGCTGCGGATTCACCTCCTGCATCGCCTGAAGAATATCGACCGCACGCCGCGCATCCTCCAGCCCCTGCTCGAGTCCGCCCATAAAGATGTTGGAACCGGTCGCCAGCATTTGCTTGCCGACCGCGCCGCCTCGCTCGCCATAGTAGGGCTGCTTGAAAAAGAGGGCGATCACACCGTTCTGCGCCAGCCGCGTACACAACATTCTTTCGAGGTCGAAGTTGTCGTGGATGATGTGCAGGCAGACCACAGCAGGAAAGGCGCGCTCCCGCGTCAATCCGACCGGCACATACAATTCCGCAGGCACCGTATTGTTCGCCTCGTGAGGAGACACCACCGGCGACGGGTACCTGATGTCGTAAACGGCATGCCGGTGATTCTGCTCGCGAAAGCTGCGCGTGAATTCAAAGGCCTTCCCCGTATAGCTCTTTTCCGCGGACACCGTCACGCGCTCCGGCACAGACGAGGTCGTCTGGCCACAGGCGGCGCCGGCGATCAGCAACGCGGCAATCCATAGGCTCTTCATGTTACGCTCCCCGCTATCCTTCGTGTCTTTATGTCGTTGTGTTATTCTTTTTAGCAGCCGCTTCGGCGCGGCGGTACTGCGCCCTGAAAAATGCCGTCCACTCGCGCAAATAATCCAGGCGCGGCACCTTCGCATAAGCGGTGATCGCACTCGTCCATGTCAGCGGCACGGGCTTCTCCGGCAGCGCCTCCAGCAAACGCATCGCCTCCGGGTTCTTCTCCGGCCCGCCGTGTGACAGGATTGCTTGCCACGCCCCTCGCAACTCGTCCCCTGAGTCCATGCACAGGGTCCGGATCAGATCGCGCTGAATGCCGAAGTGAACCGACGTCCACCGCGGCACGTACAGAAACGACAGGCCCAGCCGATAGGCGTCTACGTCCGGCTGCCACAGCTCATCGGCAAGATAGGTCCGGCGCGCCTCGAACGATGCCTGCAACAGCGGATTGTCCGAAGGATAGAAGTCGCGGCGGATCGGCAGCCTCCGCAACGCGAAACGGCGAGGCCCCCCCGGCGTTCCCGGCCGGTAGTTCCAGAGCTTCTGACCTTCGTCGCCCAAGAGATATTCGATGAAGCGTACCGCCAGTTCGCGGTGCGGCGCGCCGCGCAGCAGGCTCACAGGATCCGACGTCACGCTCGAGCCACCCACGGGCGTCACATACGCCATGACAGGACGCCCGCCGGGCAACGCCGACATTTCGGCTTGGAAACGCCCGAAGAAATCGATGGCGATCCCAGCCGCGGCCGCGCCTGTGCTCACGTCGACGGGCACCTTTCCGGAGGAGTCGGTGAAGTACCGCGCATTCGCGCCGATACGCCGCAACAGTCGCACACCCTCCAGCCAGCCCCGCTCGATAGCCGCCTGATACGCTTTCGGAACATCCGGCGGCAATTCGCCCACACCCAGCTTCGCCGCTGCGACTGAATCCTCGTAGCGCCGGATCTGTTCACGCGTGTATCCGGCCGAGGCGACAGCCTTTGCGCACTGTGCGTGGACGATCATCTCGAACGCCTTGGCCACGCTGCCGCTCTTGGTGGGATCCGTCAGCCCGAGTTGCCCGAAATAGTGCGGATCGGACAGGTCTTCCCATGATGCGGGTGGCCGGGAGATGCCGAGGTCCTTGAGCCGGTCGAAGTTGTAGCAGATGCCGAACGCACTCAGCACGTTGCCGTAGTAGGCCTCGCCGCGCCATGGCTCTCCGTTCAGTTCGCGCGGAATCAGCACGTGGCCTGCCGCATCTTCAAACAGGCCGGCTGGCGGCCCCTCCTTACCCCACGCAGGCACCGTCAGTCCCTGTTTTTCGGCCTTCTCGTGGTCGTAGACGCCGCCGCCGAAAAAAACATCCATGCGGCAAGAGATTTCGCGCGGATTGTCACACGCCCGGAACGCCTGCCACAGCGCCCATGCGGCATCCGAGCCATCTGGGCGTTTGCGCGCCAGCACGATCTCCGCACCCCCGGCAGGCCACGCAATGCCCTGCGTCTGGAAGAACCGTTTGGCGGACGCCGTGTACTCGGAAGTCAGATAGCGCATGATCTCGGTTGTACCGCCGATATTGCGCCAATCGATCCGCACCGCACGGCCGTACCGCTCGCGGTGCCACTTTGAAAAGCCCTCCGCGAATTCCTGTCGGATCGCCTCGTTATGCGGCGAGATGACCACCAGTTCAGGGTCGCCCCTGTGCCAATCGCCCACATCGGCCTCACGCCGGAAAATGAACGGCAACGCGACGACAGACATCGCAACCAGAAGAACCAGCACCAGTTTCATACTGTCTAGGAGTGTAACAGAACCCACCCCGTATCTGCCAAGGCAAACGCATCACAATTTTGTCTGCGCGTTGAGTCCTGACCTCTTCTGCCCGGAGACCCTTTGCCACCGAGGGCCTGATGCAGAAACCGAGAAAACACGAAAGCGTTCGCGCGCCAGTGCGTAACCTCCACGCTGTCGCGCACGCGCTGGCCCGCATTCGGCAAGGTGCGCATGGCCGGCGTGATTACAGGGCAAACACAACGCGGCCCGCTCCTGAAACAGGGGCGGGCCGCATGACCAACTCATTGCCACTGCTCGGGCACCGACACTTCGGCGGAATCACACCTGCCGGCTTTTTGCAGCCGTAGAGCTCTTCTTCCCTGACGCCGATGAAGCTGTCAGGGAATGGTGGCGCCGGTTAGAGTGCCGCACGGACTTGACGCTTTTCCCTTGGCGCTTGTGACTGGACGCCTTCTTAACGCTCTTGTGATGGGCCGTGGTGCCCGAGCGTGAAGACGTGACGTGGGTACGACCGGAAGATTTGCTGCCTGTAGCGGCGTGGGCGGCCGTTTTGCCGCTGGAGACTAGACGCGTGTGGTGGCCGGACTGTTTCGCCACTGCGGTCACTGCGGTGGCCAACAGAACCAACGCCGACAGACACCAAAACCTGCCAGCCCTCCCCAGCGAGAGCACGCTCCCCCATCCGTTCTGCTTTTGCGTCATCGAAGATGCCTTCATTTTCTTCCTTTGATTAATCCGGTTACGGCTCACAGATGATCCCAAGAAACATAAAATCCAAGGGGAATCACTTCCCCCCTAATGCAACAGCAAAAAGCTTCGTCCGACATAAACGGAGAAAAGGACCGTTGCGTGAACCCCGACAAAATTCGTAGCCGCAGCGTTTACGCCTTCGGGCCTTCAACCTTGACAGGCTCTTCTTTCTTGATGTTGTCAACGACCTGTTTGACCTTTTCATTGGCCAGCATGTCGCCCTCTTCTCTGCCCTTCTTGAACTCGCCCATACTGCGGCCGAGCGAACGGGCCAGGTCAGGCAGCTTATTGCCACCAAACAACACCAGAACAATCGCCAAGCAGATCAACATGTGCGAAGACGCGATATTCTCGATAAAACAAAGCGGCAACATCATACTTCACCCCTCAAACAACTTACCCCGTGTGGCATTTTGCTCATGTGGCGCGGACCCAGAGGTCTGTACCGCACCCATGGCGCAACACGATGTCAACTCTGACCTCGACAGCCAACAGCGGTGGTTTTGTGGAATGTTAGAGCTTTCTTGCCCCGTATGTCAATGCGGCGTCTTGTCACAGCAGAAATGAGTCACAGCGTTTTCTTTGGGCACAAATTCGGTCCGCCCGACGGTCGAGCACCACCTGAACATGCCGAGAAAGAATGACAAGGCCAATGAATCTGCCTCAATTGATTGACGAATAGCCGTTGACACGCAAGGTCTCAGGAAAATGGGTACAGGGCGCGAGTTCTGCGCCCGTTTGTGCGTTTCCGATTCATCGGCAGGACCGGGGAACATTTCTGTTGCTTATCGGTTGAAGCGGAAAAATATTTCCCAGTGGAGGGGCTCTGTTTGCTGAGGACTTTATCTGGCCAGCACTATTTATAACACATTGATGGCAAAGCGCTTGCGTGCTGAAATCGGGCGCCTTTTACTGCGTTGGCCCGCATATTGCGAAGTATTGGCCAGACATACGCGGGAATGTACTCGCGAGTCACGAGCGCAAAAGAGGAACAACATGAAAACACCGCCGGTAATGATACTGGCTCGTCAGGTGACGGCGCGGCCCGCAGGCTCTCTGATGCCTGAAACCTGCACGTTAGCGGCCCCGTTCATCGTCCTTTCACGCACCCCCGGCGATTCTGACTTGCACCCGACGCGGCGCAATGAGCGGCACGGTTCCACACTTTCCTGTTGTTTGGGTTCTTCGACTCGGATCCGAGCCGACCGTTTTGTGGTATGAACGTAACATTCACAACCGGTCAACTAGTGGGCCGCCGGTTGAGTTTGTCAAATCAAACAGGCCCGCTAAGACGGAGACGGAGAGATGAGTGCAGTTCTAAGCAGCGTTCGTGAAGCGGGAAACAGTGAGACGCGTACCGTTCTGAGTAGCGTTCGTGGATATGGTCAGCGAGTTCGTGGCGGCTTCACTTTGATTGAGATTGTCGTCGTGGTGGCGATCATTGCGGTCCTAGCGATGCTCCTTGTCCCACGCCTCGCTTTCATTCGCACGATGGCGACGTACGCCAATCAGGCGGCTTCGATCCAAGATGTCGCGCAGAACATGCTCATTTATCACTCCACACAAGGCATGTGGCCCGATCACTTCGACTCTTTGTTGGAAAACAGCACACCAAGCGGCCTTTACGGTTCAGGCAGCGGGGTCACGAATGGGCTGGATTCTAACTTGAGCGGCGTGCTCACGATGACGACCCTGACCACCAATCAGAAGAAGAGCTTGGTTGGCCTCTTGGGCTTGAGCAGTAGTCCCTCGACGCGGACCTCCGCGATGGATCACGACCCATCGGTCAGCCAGCCTGGGGACAGCGGCACGTTTGCCCGAGACCTGAACGCCAGCGGAGCGAACCTCTCGGTCGCCACGGTTAATTACACAGGAGCGTCCGTCCCCTCCGACCCTAATGCGGCGAGCGCAACGGTGATTTTCAACAGCGTGTATGCGAACGGCAACCCGAACAATGAAACCCTTGTCGCCATAGGCGTCGGGCCCAGCTGCACGGCGGTCGGCAAGACCATCCTCACGCCGCCGCAGGCCTACACGAAAGACGCCTCGCGGTACAACCGCACCGTCGTCTTGATTCGGGTGCGCCCCGACGGCGTTCAAGCCTCACTCGCCGGCGGACTCTCGCCCGACGGCCGCACCCTCAGCCAGTGCCTCGGCAACTACCGTGTGACCGCCCAGCGCTGATGCATCGGGAACGGGTCGGGCCTGGCAGTGAGCTGAGCTGGGCTGCGGACCCGTAAGAGAATCCGTCATGAAGTTGTGGCGAGCCCCCAAACAGTCTCGGGGGTTCCGCCTTTAAGAATTTTGCCACCGGAGCTTTGAGAGGTCACGATGTCGCTGCTTAGCCGCCATCTTCCGTTATTGAGGATTCGCCTGCAGGGGTTCACGCTGCTGGAGGTAGTGGTTGTGCTCGCCGTGTTGGCCGTGGCGGCAGGCCTGATCCTCTCCCGACTGGGATCGCTCCGGTTCGCGGGTGCGGGACAGGATCACTCGTCAGAGGAGGTCGCCACCGCCGCAACGCTGGGCGCGGTGCGCGATGCGATACTTGGCACGCCTGGACAGCCCGGCCTGTGGCAAGATCTCGGCGAGCGGCAGAGTCTGTTTCCACGTGTGATAGCCGATCTGTTCGTCACCAACAACTTCTCCACCTACGCATTTCCATCCGCGCTGCAAAACTACGACCCCGTGACCTGCTTGGGCTGGCGCGGCGCATATCTCGCACAGGGTGGGACGCTGTATGCCGTCGATCTTTCGAAGGGGTTCACCTCTGACTACGGGTCGGACGGAGATCCAGGCGTTTCCGACGCGTGGGGCCGACCGATCGTTCTCCAAATCCCCACCATCGGCGGCACCCTGAGCTGGCCGTACGCGCGGCTCGTCTCCGCCGGACCGGATGGAAAAATCGATTCCCCTCTCAACCTCAAATCGCCAAGCGACGCGGACCGCAACGACGACATCCTTCTTTTTCTCTTCGTCACCGACACGCACGGGCAACCATGAAAACCGACCTCCATCATTTGCTTCATCGCAAACGAGGGTTCACGTTACTTGAACTCGTCGTGGTGATCGCCATTCTGGCTGTGCTGAGCACAGTCGCCATGCGGGCGTTGACGGGAGTCGCCAGCCAAAGCCGCTTTGAAGCCACGCAACGCACGCTCGATCAGATTCGTGAGGCCATCCTTGGCGCGGCATATGATCGCCAACCGGATGGCACGTTGATCATCAGCGGCTTCATCGCGGATATGGGGCGCCCCCCGCGTGCACTCGACGAGCTCATCAACCAACCGGTCGGGGCACCGTTGTTCGACGTGCGGCGAGTCGCGGCCGATCCGGAAGTCCTTGTCGCCGGCGGATGGCATGGCCCCTATCTTCGTTTACCGGCAGGATCCACCAACCTGTGTGATGGTTGGGGGGCAGCTTTGGCCGAAAGTCCCGATGGCAACGGCTTCATTGGAACGGTGAGTTCGTTTGGCGCCGATGGTTTGCCGGGGGGCACGGGTTACGACCTCGATCTGTCCAGCCAAATCGTGACCGCCGACTATAGCGCAAGTCTGGTCGGACAAATTTCGGTGAGCTCGGCTTCAGCAAGCAACGGCGTTGTCACGGTCATGGTTTACGGGCCGGGCACAAACAGCTTGGCATTGCCGCCTCTTCCTTTCACCGCGAATCCGCTCAACTACGCCCTTGTCAACTCACTCTCGCAGGGTCCCCGCGCGGTCCGGGCTTACGCCTCCTATGACACCGCCGCGGGGCACACAAACCAACACTCCTCGGCAACCTACTTGAACGTTCATCGTGGCCTGAACATCCAAAACCTGACGATTGACAGACCTTAACATGAGACTCCACCCCTCTACCTTTTTACGCTCCGGATCATTCACGGTCTTGGTGGTCTTGCCGCGTCACCTGGTGCGTGCCGATTTCTCGGGGCAACCGCCGGCGCTGCGGCAGCTCTGGCAGAGTGACGCGCCAATGGGTGAGTCGTTGCCGGTGCTGGCGGACGCCGCGTTCGCCTTGGGCCCGACCCGAAAGGCCTCCGTCTATGTGTTCGCGACGGCGTGCTGGACGGGGGTCCTGCCGCTTTCTTCGGCAAAGGCCTCCACACTCTCTGCCACAGAACTCTGCCAGGCCTTGGGGTTCGAAGCAGAAACGCTTTCCAACATCAGCCCGTTCGACTCCCTGCTGGCGGCCACGCCTTTGGCTGGCAAGTCCGGCGACCGGCTGTTCTGGGTGACACAAGTCTCCCGCTCCGAACTCGGCGCTGTCGAGGACACTCTGTTGCGGCGCGGCGCCAGACTCGCGGGCTTTGCACATCCAGGGGGGCTGCCGCGAGCCCTGAGCGAACATCCCGGCGCGTCGTGGAGCCGCTCGGAATTGTGGGGAGATTCTGCGGTTTGCATCGACCGAAGCGACAGCATCGGCTTGCGTTTGCAGGTGCTCTCGGCTTTTGGAGGGCACGGCGACTGGCTCAATGAGGCCGAAGCCTGGTTCGCCACGCAAGGAATCGCGCCGCCCCACGAACGGCTGATTGCGCCAGGAGTGCCGTTCGGAAAAGCGGAGCTCGCCGCACACGATTTGAACGACGCGAAAGGCCTGGCCGATTGGCTCACGGCGTGGGCCTGCGAGATCTCCCGCAAAACGCCCGGCAACCCGGTCCTGCGGGCGCCACCCCGCCCCATGTCCAGCGAGCGCCGGTTCTCGCTGTCGGCCGGCTGGACCGCTCTCGCCGTCTTGTTTTGCGTGGCTCATGGGTACTGGCTCAAACACACTGAGACCTCCTTGCAGCAGGAACTCGCGCGCGTGCAGGAACCGGTCAAGAGGCTTGAGGCAACCAAATCCCGCGCCCGCGCCAGCGCGCTGCGTCTCGCGGAAGCCCGCGAGCAGTTGCTCGTCGCTCAACAACAGCAAAGTGACTGGGAGCACGTCACCCGGCTGGAGCGCCGTCGTCACGCAGTCCTGTTGCATGCGCTGGCCGATCTTGCCTCCGATGACTTTGTCGTGCAAGCGGTGGGTGAGTCGGCCGGCGAAACGCACATTTCCATTCTGGCGATGCGGCCCGAATTGCCGGATTTTACCGACCGCCTTGGTGCCGCGATGGCTCCGCTGAATTGGCACGTCGAACCTCCCAACCGCCAGGCTCTCAACCTCACCCCCGATGGTGGCCCGTGGCAGCTCAACTGGACAATCCATGAAATTAACAGCGCGCGATAGAAAACTAGTTATTGTGCTTCCGGGACTGGCCTTGGTCATTGGCTACTGCTGGCTCTTTGACAGCGGCCCCAACGGACGGCTCAGGCAGCTTCGCCAGCAGATCGCTCGCGCGCGTGAGAACCCGCCACCACCCTTCGACACCGTTCAATATGAGACTCAGCTGGCTCAAGCGACGCGCGAGTTGACGTCCGTCGAAGCGGAGATCCGCAAAATCCGGAAAGCTCTGATGGTCCCAAGTGCGACTTCGAGCAACAAGGCGGCGGAACAGGTTGCCGCCTTGCTGCCGCGCCATCATCTCGCACTCCTCGAACAGGCGGGGCTGACAGCGGTGCCGAAAGAGGTCAGTCCGTCTCTGCTGCGCCTAGCTGCACAAGTCAGCGCAACAAACGGAACCGATCACGCGGCCTTTTGGCGCGTCAAGTTTGCAGGCACCTACCTTGACACAGTTGCCGCCCTAGACGAGCTGGCTGCGGCGGACTTCCGTGTCACTCCCGCCTGTTTGACGATGGCGGACGGTCCGACCCAAGGAACCAAGACGTGGACACTCGTGCTATGGATGTGAATACGGGCGCTCCGCAAAGAGCTCCCCTGCAGGCCCGTTTCCAGAGGTTGCTGGCGACGTGCGCGGCCATGGATGCGTCCGACTTGCATCTGGTGCCCGGACAACCCCCGCTGCTGCGGCGAGAGGGTCAGCTTTCCGCCATCGAGTCGGAACCGCCGCTTACAGTTCTAGAACTGCACAACTTAGCGGCCGATCTTCTCGGCAAGGGCCAAGCTCAGGATCTGGCAACGCGCGGCGATTGTGATGGCGCTTTGACTGCGGCAGGCGCCCGCTTCCGATTCAACGTGTTCAAGCGCTGCGACGGATTGTGCGCCGCGTTCCGACGGCTGGGGGAAGGGTTTCGCGGTTTGCGCGAGCTCGGGTTGCCGGAATCGCTCTATCAATTGTGCGAACTGCCCGACGGCCTGGTGTTGGTCGCGGGTCCGACAGGCGCCGGCAAGAGCACCACGCTCGCGGCCTTACTCGACCGGATCAATCGCAATCACGCCTGCAACATCATCACCATCGAAGACCCCATCGAATATGTGCATACGGCGGGACAGGGATTGGTCAGCCAACGGCAGGTAGGAACCGATTGCTCCGGGTTCTACGAGGCCCTTGTCGCGGCCTTGCGCGAAGATCCGGATGTCATTTTTGTCGGCGAGATCCGCGACTTGGATACGATCCGGACCGCCATCACCGCAGCGGAGACAGGGCACCTGGTGTTTACGACGGTTCACGCAGGCGACTGCGTCGGCGTGATCGAGCGGATGGTCTCGGTCTTTCCTGCGAGCGAGCAAGATGGCATTCGGCGGCAACTGTCGTTTGTTTTGCGGGCGGTGATCACGCAGCAGTTGTTGATCTGCGACGGCGGCACGCCCGCGAGGCGCAACGGCACGCCCGATCGCCGCAGCCGCGTCGTGGCAAGCGAAGTGCTCATGGTCAACGGAGCGGTGGCCAATCTCATCGCCACGGCCAAGAGTTCGCAGATCTATTCAGCCATGGAAGTTGGTGGGACACAGGGCATGCAAACCTTGGAACAGGATCTGGCGCGCCTGCATGTAGCCGGTCACATTTCTGAGACAGCAGCTCTGGCGTTTGCCAAAAATCCCCGGACCTTGCGTGACCGTGTCAATCATTTGCGAGTCGGTTCCCGCCCGGCCTCACCTTCCATTCCGAGAGAAGCACCCCAATGATAACCAACCACACAGCGGCAGACACACTCGTCCTGGACGAGGTTCACATCGATCCGGCGGTGGCGCTGCGCATCCCGCCAGCCTTGGCCTTGCGACGCGAGCTGTTGCCCTTTGTCATTTGGGAGGGGCGCGTGCATGTGGCATGCGCCAACCCCGATGACGCCTCCGGCTTGGCAGCCGTTCAGCGGCATTTCACCGAGCCGCTGGCACCGAAACGAGCGGAACCGGTGTCCCTGCGCCGGGCCTTGCAGCGTATTTACGGAGGCCTGAAAGCGAGAAACGACGCCAGCCCGACCTCGCTCGCCCGACTGGGGGCGTTGAAGGGCGTGGCAAAAGGTTCTGGTGTAGCCTTGACCGCAGCGAATAAGGTCGATGAGTTCGATGCCGCCAGTCTGGGCGATGAGCTGCTCTACGCGGCCATCCTCCGGCAAGCGTCCGACATTCACCTCGACCCCGATGCTGAAGGATTACGCGTCCGCTTTCGCGTGGATGGAGGCTTGGAAGACGTCCACCGACTTCCTCTGGCCGTGTTCCAGCCCCTGACCAACCGATTCAAAGTGCTGTCGCAAATGGACATCTCCGAAAAACGCGCCCCGCAAGACGGCGGTTTTCGGCATGCCTACGGCGATGGGCGATGCGTGGACATCCGCACCGCAACCCTTCCGACCAAGTGGGGAGAGCGCATGACGTTGCGGCTGCTCGGGCTTCAGACAGGCGACCTGACACTTGAAAAACTGGGAATGGCACCGGACCATTTGGCCCGTTTCGAGATTGCATTGACGCAACCACACGGCATGATCCTCCTGACCGGGCCCACCGGTTCGGGTAAGTCCACGACCCTGTATGCCGGGCTGCGCCGCCTGCTTGAACGGGAGAGTCTCAACGTCATCACCATCGAAGATCCCATCGAGTACGACATTGCGGGCGTGGCGCAGGTGGCTGTTGATGCCGCCGACAAAACCTCGTTCGACAAAGCGCTCCGCAGTTTGTTGCGCCATGATCCGGACGTGGTCATGATCGGCGAAATCCGCGATGGCGAAACGGCGGAGGTCGCCATCCGCGCATCGCTGACCGGTCATTTGGTCTTCAGCACCCTGCACACGAATTCAGCCGCAAGCGCGATCACGCGCCTGGCCGACATGGGTGTGCAAAGGTATCTGATTGCCTCGACGTTGCGTCTGGCGATTGCGCAGCGGCTCGTCCGCCGGCTATGCCGGCACTGTCGTGTGCCCCGTATTTTGACCGAGCGGGAAGCCCGGACACTGGGTCGCGCGGAAGCTGCAGGACAGCCGGTGTTCGATCCTAATGGTTGTCTCTATTGCGGCGGCCGCGGACGTGTCGGGCGGATGGCTTTGTTCGAATTTCTGCCTTTGGACGAATCCTGGAGCGAGATCGTGGCGCACGGCGCCGATGAAGGGGTTCTATTGGCCGAAATGAAAAAGTATCGCCTGCCGACGTTGCTCGACGATGCTCTAGCCAAACTCGCCAATGGCGACACCCCGTTCTCGGAAGTCTGTAGTGCCGTTGCGGCTTGGTAACGCTTATGCCCCTTTTCAACTACACCGTTCGCGATCAGTTTGGCCGGCCACAAGCCGGCACACGGGAGTCGTCCTCCGTCGTCAGGATGGCGGAATCGCTGCGTGCGCAAGGCTGGCTGGTACTAACCGTGGAAGCGGCAGGGGACCCGGGCTCCGGGTTAGCTGCGGCGTTCGACCCGCGTCTGGTGTTGCCGGTGCGCTCAGTCGATGTGGAACTGGCTTTGCAGCAAATCGCCGTCATGCTACGGAGCGGACTGACGCTTCTTAACGCCTTGAAAACCGCGGCGGACAACTCCGACCGACGGAGCTTACGGCGCATCCTGCTCCGCGTGGCCGAGCGCATTGAGGAGGGCAGCTCTTTCGCCGAAGCGCTGGCCGAGCACACAGTTTTCAACCGGCTCGTCATTCAACTGGCGCGCGTCGGCGAAGCCACCGGCCACCTTGACTCGGTCCTCACGCGATCCGCTGAGACCCTGGAGCGACGGCGCGTGCTCCGAACCCAAATGCTGACAGCGGTAGGTTATCCTGCCGCCACGCTCGTGGCAGCGATCGGAGTGGCCGCTTTCATGGTGTTGGGTGTCGTTCCCAAACTGGCCGACTTTCTCAGGGGGATGGGGCGCAAACTGCCGCCCTCCACCCAGGCGCTCGTCGATCTCTCGAACTGGATCAAGATCCATGGCGCTGTGGCCAGTTCTTTGGTAGTGGCGGCGATTGTCACTGGCGCACTCGTCTATCTCACGCCCCGGGGAAGGTTGGCATTTGACGCCTTCCTTCTACGCATACCGGTTATCGGCAGATTGTTGCGCGTGGCGGGCACGGCTCTGTTTGCACGGGCCTTCGGCATCTTGATTGGCAGTGGCGTCACGGTACTGGAGGCCCTGCGAACCGTCGAAGACGTGGGCCGAAATCGTCACCTCAACAGCATTGTCGCTGCCGCCCGGCAACGGGTATTCAGTGGCGGCGGGTTAGCCGAAACGCTGGCGCGACACCGCGGATTCATGCCGATGCTATCCCACATGGTGGCGGTTGGGGAAGCCTCCGGGACATTGGATGACGTACTCGACGAAGTGGCCCGTTTCTACGAAGCTCAGCTGGCCTGGCAGATCAAGAAGCTCACAGCGCTCATGGAGCCGGCCATCATCGTCGGGGTCGGCGGGGTCGTCGGATACATCTACATCTCGTTTTTCCTGGCGCTGTACTCGGTCGCCGGACACTGACAAGGAACCTACTTATGAACAACCCAACTTCAAGCACCTCATGGAACATGCCGAAAAAACTGTTTATGCTGGCGCTACTCGCCATCGTGCCGGGAATGACTCTGCTGGCGCAGGCTGCAGCCACATCCGCCGATCGCCCGACGGTGCCCCCTCGTGTGCCGCGCGATCCAACCGCCGCCTCTCCGCAACTGGGAAACATCATCAACGCGCCGCGCGACCACGCCAGTGTCAACACCAGTGTGGTGCGGGTGGCGCGGGTGGAACTGGCAGGCGTGACAAACACCAACACGGCGGCGAAGCGCATGGTGGCCATAGCCGAATTCGTCAATGTGACGTTCACCGAGGCGGCTCGGGAGTTGTCAGAAGTCACCGGGATCAACATCGCGGCCAGCAGTGCCGCCGGCGACGTCCGCGTGGAGCTTCACTTGAAGAACCTGTCCGTTGAGGACGTGTTGGAGACCTTGTGTAATGCCAATGGGCTGTGGTTTCGACGGGAACTGCGGACAGAAGTGTTGCGGGTTTTCACGGTGCCCGAGTTCCGGCAGGACCTGGCCAGTTTCCGCGAGGAAAAAACCGAGGTGTTCACTCTGCTCTATCCCAATGTTTTTGACATCGCACATGCGCTCCAGGATCTGTTTGGCGACCGGCTGGTGGTGAGTTTCGGCGCGAACGACGCCGAACTTTCTGACGATTTGCAACAGCGATTCGACCGATTCGACCTGATGGACAGCCGCAGTCAGGGATTCGGAAATCTCAGTAGCAGTAGTGGCAGCGGCAACAGCGGCGGCAACGGAATGGGGAATGGTTCGACAGTTTCCACCTTAGGCGGCACAAGCCGGCAGAACTACGGGAACACTTACGGACAACAGCGCCGCCTCAATGCCGTTCCAGCGATTTTCCCCGCGGCGGGGTTGAGCGCCGAGCAAATCCAAACCTTGCAGAAAGAAGCCGCAGGCGGGACGTTGGCCGGGGCGGGACAACCGGATGCCACTGGGAAAATTGTTGAACGGCGCGTGAACATCTATGTCTCCGTGTTGCGGCGGCAGAACAAGCTGGTGGTGCGCACGGCGGATGATCAGTCTCTCGAGGAAATCCGAAAGACCATCACCCAATTGGATGTCCCGACTTCGCTTGTCTTGCTGGAGGTCAAGGTTTTGTCCGTCGAATTGGGAAACGGTTTCAACTCCGCCTTTGACGCCGCCCTTGCCAACGGGGAAGTCAGCGGCTCCTTTAGTACGGGAACCATCGCGCCGCCCACAACGGTCACCCAGCCCGTGGGACTGCCAGGAGGCTCTGGATTCTCGAGTGACACTCTGATCTTTCAGTACATCGGCAACAATTTCAGCGCCCGGATACAGTTGCTTGAATCCAAGAACCGCGTGACTCAACTTGCCACGCCGATTCTGTTGACTGCGAACAATGAAGTCAGCCGGGTGTTTGTCGGTGAAGAACACCCGATCAACCGCAGCTTCAGTTCCGGGCAGGTGGTTTCCTCGGGCAACAACACCTACAACACAAGCGCCGGCACAGACATCCAATTCGTTCCCGTTGGCACGACCCTGCTCATCACGCCCAGCATCAACGCCGACCGGACGGTGACGCTGCGCATCCTACAGGAGAACTCCACAATCAACGCCCAGGGCGGAACGATTCTGGTTCCCGATGGGACCGGTTTTCAGCAGCAGAAAGTGGACATTGTGCAGGCGCGTACGATCAGTGGCACGTTCGTCGCGAAGGACCGGCTACTTGTTGCTGTCGGCGGGCTCATCAGTGAAGACATCCACACCACCAGCACGGGGATACCGGGCCTGAGCAGCATCCCGATAGTGGGTCAGCTCTTCCGTCGCGACGACAAGGGCCGTTCGCGCAAAGAACTGATCGTGATCATCCGGCCCTACATCATGAACACGCCGGCCGAGGCGGAGAGAGTCAGCCACGAATTGGTGAAGCAACTCAGCATTCACCCCATCAGCTCGACTCTAAGCGGGACACTGGACACCTATGGAACCAACGAAGTGCCCCACGCAGCGGACTCCTATCCGCTTGCCGCACCCAAATGATGCTGTGTCGTGATTGCGGAGGGTCGACGGACGTTTGAAGCCGCGCATTTCACATTGTTCAAACAGGCTCCATGACCCTGACCGACACGCGCACGGGGGCGCTGACTCTTCTATTTACACCCCGCCGTCATCGTGCTATCTTCAAAAAAATAGTGTGTTTCCGGTCTTGCATTGCGCCTGCCACTGTCCGGCAAGAAACTTACGACATGAAAACCCGCGCTCGCCTAAGCTTGTCACTCTTTTCCGTCGGACTCTCACTTACTCTCGGCGCGCTTCCAACCTATGCCATGACCAACGGTTATTACACATATACCGTTTCCACCAGCAGCGTTACCATCACCAAATTTGATGCTTCATACTCGGGCGCACTGTCCGTCCCTGCCGCCTTTGGCGGATGCCCGGTCAACGGCATCGGCGACTGGGCCTTCTCGGACTGCACGAACCTGACCTGCGTCATTATCCCCGATGGCGTCACCCGCGTCGGAGAAAAAGCATTCTGCCTCTGTGAAAGGCTGACCCGCGTCAAACTCGGCAACAGCGTCACCTGCATCGGGGACTCGGCGTTTAATGCCTGTATCAGCCTGACCGGCATCGAGATCGGGAGCAGCGTCACCTGCATTGGAAATTCCGCTCTCCAGAACTGCACCAAGCTTACCAGTGTCACCATTCCCAACAGCGTCACCCAGATCGGGGACTCGGCGTTCAATAACTGTACCAACCTGACCCGCGTCACGATCCCCGACAGCGTCACAGATATCGGGAACCGAGTGTTCTTCAACTGTTCCGGACTGACCCGCGTCAAACTCGGCAACGGCGTCACCCGCATCGGGGACTATGCGTTTTTCAACTGTTTCAGCCTGACCAACGTGGAAATTGGCAACGGCGTCGTCAGCATCGGGAACAATGCGTTCTCATACTGCAGAAACCTGGCCGACGTTACGATACCCGACCGCGTCACGAGCCTGGGCTCCTCCGCCTTCCGTTCCTGTGAAAGGCTCTCAAGCGCCACGCTCCCCGGCGGCATCACCAACATCGGGAGCAGGGCGTTCAGTTGCTGCGACGCGCTGACAGGAGTCTACTTCAAAGGCACCCCACCCAAGATCGGCGAAGACCTATTCGAATCACCACACACCTCTCATGTGACGGCCTACTACCTAACCGGCACATCCGGCTGGGAGGCCAGATTCGCCGACCGGCCGGCCGCACCGTGGCAGACACCTGCACCGACTGCGGCAAGCATCACATGCGCCGGATCTGCTGACCGGCCGACAGCGACTCCATGCCAGACACGCCACCCGCAGTCACGGCAATGGCTGATTTTGCTTGTCCCCATTCCCTTGGGCTTTTTGGGGTGCCTCCACTGCATCAATCTGCGACACCGACGCCATCGAAACCGAGCGCCTGTCAGTGTGTCAGCGGAATCCGAAAAGCCCCCTGTCCAAAAATAACAAGTCCCTTTTTACAACAGCATTAGGGGCTACTTGAAGCTTGATCTTATCCCGATATTTCGGACATTCAAGAGCCGGTATTTTGTCTCATCTTTTGTTGCTCGTAGTCAAGCGGCGAGCGGCAGCCCGGCGATGGCGGCCCACTACACCCACATCGACATGAAGACGTCGAAAAATGCCGTCGCTCTGCTTCCCGACGTCACGGGCTCAAGTGGGCGCCATCCACGGCTGGCGCGAAGCTGGAGGTCATTCTGGCGGGGTTGGAGGGTTTGAGCAAGGAGGATCTGACGAAGGTCGGGAAGCGGGTGAAGAAGCTGATGGCGAAACAGCGGGGTAAGCGGGATGCGCGGGCGACGGAGGCGGACTCCTGTTCGCCGCATCTTCTAAAGCGTCAGATTCCGCAACATCGCCGAAGCCCGGTCTTGCGCGAGTGCGGCGACGCGCGCCTCCATGTCGCCGTTGATCGCGCCGCGCATCGCAGGGCCTTGCAGCGTTTCGAGAATCTTCCTGCAGAGCGCCTCCATCCGTTCGCGGATCAGGGGCCAGCCCAACCGCGCTTCCTGCGCCATCTTCTGCCAAGGAGCCGCGGTGAACACGTCCAGGGAAGCGTCCCCCCCTATCTTCATCGCCGGTCTCTTGGAGAGTTCGGGCCAGGCGAGGGTGCAGACCAGGTCGTAGAAGGGCGCGAGCCGCCGCTGTCCCCCTTGGTAGAGCATGGAGTAGTTCTTGCCGTGGGCATCGGCGTTGCCGATCAGCACGCTGAAGATCTGGCCGTCGAGGAAATCGCGGATGTCGAGCACTGGCGCGGTGGACCACTCGCGGAGCAGGGCGATGCAGTCCCGCAACAGGGGGCCGCCCTCCTGCTGGTACTTGCGCTCCGGCGGGAATCCGAGCGCCTGACAGAAATCCTCCTGGTGCAGACGCGTGACGGCGCCGTCAGCGCCGACCGTCCGGTCATAACGCCGGACGATGAGGCACGGCTTGTCACCGACAGTGCGCCTGTCGGCGGCGGAGACCTTCAGCCCTACAGCTTTGGCCAGCGTCATGCAGAAGAACTCGTTTGCCACCAGGCCGGGGAAACGGAGCGGCTCCGGCTTGATGATATGGGTGCTCGGCGTGTTGCCGAGAGGCAGGGCGACGCGGCCGTCGCGCACCACGACCGGAAGTTTGTCCTGAGCGCCGGCCAGCGAAAGCCGGAGGCCATCCTCGCCCGCCATGAGGGGACGGTCGGGAAGTTCGGTCACGATCTTTTGCAGTTCGCCGTCACTCAGTTCGCGCAGCCACGTCTCGCCCGCGGCGGGAGGCGCGACACCTTCCGGCAACAGGCTGACCGCGCCCGCGCATTCGCCGCCGATCTGTTCCAGCAAGGCGAAATCGTTGCGTTCGCTGACGCCGAGAAGGGCGGCGATCCGTTTCCGAGGCTCCTCCTCGGGCAGGATGCCGGCGAAAAAAGCGCGGGCATGCTTGCCCCGGAACGTGTCACTCTGCAAGGGGAGCGACCGGGACAGGGCCGACGCTCCGGCCCGGTCGAGCCAGTCCTGACCGTAGCGGAATTCGAGCAGGCCGCTGTCGTCCTGTTCGAGGTCGCCGACCGGTTCTCCCGCCAGATAGACCAGCAAGCGCCTCATGACGCACCGCCTTCAGGGGAGGCGTCAGAGGCGGCTGTCAGCCCGACGCGAAGGCCCAAGGCTTGCAGCACCTGCAGGATCTTACCGATCTGGCAGGTGGGCTTGCCCCTCTCAAGGTCGATCAGGAAACGCAGGCCGGTGCCGCTGGTCATCGCCAGTTCCTTTTGGGTGGCCTTGAGTTGCTTGCGCGCCACACGGATCGCCGCGCCGAGTTGAACTGTGTTCTGGATAGTCATAGTTACCGTACGGTAATATATCGGATAGAAGGACGCCCGTCAACCGTCAAGGTTACCGATCGGTAACAATATACATGATTTGTCACCAAAAGCGGCAGAATATTACTTATCGGTAACATTTTAAGAAGCGGTCATGGACGAGCGGAAGTGGCCGGAGGCCATTCGACAAGGATGAGTTAGGAGTTGGAGCAACCGGGAGAGGACCTTGGGAGGTGCTGGCGGCTGAGATGAAGCGGTATGAGTACGAGATCGGCCCGACTGGGCAAATCTCCTACGCCGCGCCAAGCGGTTATCACGATGATTGCGTGATGGCGTTGGCATTCGGCGTGTGGGGTTGCCACACGTTCGGCGGAGGCTTATCATTTCAAAATGCTATTTTGGACAAGAGTGCGGTGCAACAGTTGCCATATCGCATAACCAGAGCCCAAAGTAAGCCTTAACATCTGTCGGTGTCAAGGACAGGGTGTGTTGATTCCGCACCTTTTGTAGAGGCGCGGATAACCGCCCGTTATCCGCCCTTACCGTATCCCGCGCCCGCCGGAAAATGCAGCTTATACGTCCTATCTTAAAGGCAAGCTTCATGAAGCAGATTCAGCGGGAACGTGATGTCCGCCTGAGGATGAATTCCACGACCGCGGTAGGATCATCCAGCCCGTGCGGATGGTGATCGACACCGGGTTTATGGTTTCTTGGGGTATTCTTCTTTTTCCGTACCGCTCTCCGGGTTCATGCGCTTGAGCATCCGCGCATCCGGGCCGCCGCCGAATTGTTTCCAATACAGTTCCTTCATCGGGTTTATCTTTGGGGCATCGGTGACGTTCTCGTTGACGAGGAACGGCTGCACGTCGGCCCACCATCGATCATAGGCGGCGCGGAGACTGGCGACGACCTCGGGTTGTTCGGCGATGATGTTCGTCTGCTCGCCGGGATCGGCTTTGAGATCGTAAAGTTCCTTGTTGTTCACCAGCGTGAAACGCGAGTTCTGGATGGCGCATGCTCTGTATTTGGCTCTCTCGCTGTTGCCCTTGGCCCAGCGACCGGCATGATGCACGAGCAGGCGCTCGGGCCACTCGGCTTGAGAATTTTTCAGCAACGGCAACAGGCTGCGGCCTTCAACCTGCCGCTTCACTTCGTCGGACAATGTCGCGCCGGTGATTTCGGCGAGCGTGGGGAAAATGTCCAGATGGGCGCTCAGCGCGGCACATTCCTGGCCTCCTTGAATGCCGCCGTCAGGCCATCGGAAAAAAGCCGGGGCGCGCGTGCCACCCTGATTCGGTGAGCCTTTGCCGCCTTTCATGCCCGCGTTGAAAATCTTGACCCCTTCCGTTCCGCCGTTGTCTGTGCCAATGTAGATAACCAGGGTGTTGTTTTCAATGCCCCAAACCTTGAGCTGCTTCAAGAGTGCGCCGAAGTTGGTGTCGACGTTTTCGTTCATGCCAAAGAACTTGGCGACTTGCTCACTGATGCCGGGCTTGCCGAGATACTGTTGGTAGTATTTCTCGGGCACCACCAGTGGATGGTGCGAAGAATTGAGCGGGATATAAGCGAAGAACGGTTGCTTCGCTGCGCGCCTGGCGTCCATCCACTTGATCGCCTGGGTGAAGAAAAGGTCAGTGCAATAGCCGGTGGTCTTCTCGAACTTCCCGTTGTGCCAGAGCGTGGGATCAATATTTGAGTTGCCCGGTGCGTCGCCGCAAGAGCCGGGATAAGTTTGCCCTATGCCTCCGCCGCCATGGATGTAGACCTCGTCGAAGCCGCGGTTTTCAGGACGATAGGCCTCCTCGTCGCCGAGATGCCACTTGCCGAAGATGCCCGTGGTGTAACCGACCGTCTTGAGCATCTGCGGCAGTGTGAACGTCTTCAGACTCATCCGCTCGCGCTCGAGAATGGTGTGGGTGACGCCATTCTTGAACTCGTGCCGCCCGCTCATCAGCGCGGAGCGCGTAGGCGAGCACGTCGGACTCACGTGAAATTGCGTGAGGAGCAAGCTTTGTTTCCGGAAAGAGTCGATTGTCGGGGTATGCGCAAGGGGATTGCCGAGGCACGCATAGTCGCCGTACCCGAGGTCGTCGGGCATCACGAGGATGATGTTGGGCTTCGAGCCAGAAGCATGGCCAACGGGTGCGGCGTTGGTGGAAGTTTCGGCGCAAACTTGTAGTACGTTCGCGGCCAGCAGCATTCTGGCACACATTAAAATACGGGTGGTTTTTCCAATCATAAAATTCATTTTGGGCTTGGTTTGTTATTCGCGAGTATGCCTTGCGGCTCGTTCTCTGGGCGCACGCGCACCTGCCGCAGGAGTCCCAGCAGTCGGACCAGGCAGGTCCACAGCGGGAATTTTCATCACGTCGGCATCAAATTCGAGCGCCACCACCGTATCCATTTTGGCGCGGTCGGCGGCGGCGACGACAATTTCCAAAACCGCGTCTGTCTGTTTCGCGTCCACCTTGCCGCCGCCCGGCAGCCGCGCGCCCGTCAATTTTGCAGCAAGGTTTGGCAGCTTCAGAGCGCCGTCCGACGGCCATTGGGTGACGTGGACATAAATGGTTTTGCCCTTGCGCGTCGTACCTCCGTATTCGCCCGGCTTGAACGGCCCGCCACGCGTGCCGTAAATGCTCTCGCCGTTTTGCTTGAGCCATTCGCCGATTTTCAGCAGGCACGCAGCCTGGTCGGCGGGAATCAGGCCCGTGCCATCCGGCCCGACATCGAGCAGCAGATTGCCGTCGCCGATTGCGGAGCCCACCAGCATGGCCAGACATTCCTCGAACGGTCTGACCGTGCCGTCCGTGCGATAGGACCAGGCGCCCTTCCTGCCCGCTTTCACCGTCGTCATGCAGGATTCCCAAAGCCGCGTGTCCTGATACTTGCCGAGCCGTTGCTCCGGCGTGTCGAAGTCGCCGCGCGAGAATGAGCGCTCTCGAGTGGGCTCCGACTCTGTCCGGTTCGGATCGCGAAACGCCCTGAGGCGGTTGTTGACGAGCACCTTCGGCTGCAAACTTTGGATGAGCGACCAGGTTTCCGGAATGTGCCACATTTTGATCGGGTCGGCACGGCCATAACTATCGAACCACAGCACGTCCACCTGGCCGTAGTGGGTGAGCAGTTCGCGCAACTGGCCGTTCATATAGGCAAGGTATTTCTGACCGTCGCCCATGCCATAATCGGGGTGATGCCAGTCACGCGGCGAATAATAAATGCCGAAGCGCAGTCCTTCCGCATGGCAGGCGTCGGCGAGTTCCTTGAGCACGTCGCGTTTGAAGGGCGTGTGCATGATAGAATAATCCGTGAGCCTCGTATCCCACATGCAGAATCCGCCGTGATGCTTCGCGGTGAACACGAGGTATTTCATTCCGGCGTCCTTGGCGAGCCGCACCCACGCCTTCGCGTCAAAATTTGTCGGGTTGAACTTCTCGTAGAGATGGTCGTAAACCGGATCCTCCACCGTGCCCGCAGGCGCGCCGTGTATATCGAGCGGCTGCGGGGCTTGGCGCGACCAACTGATTTCCGTGCCGGCGACGCTCGACATGTCCCAGTGGATGAACATCCCGTAACGGGCATCCTGCCACCAAGCGGTGCGGGCGGCGCTTTGCTCCATGGTTTCGGCGGCTTCCGCTGCCTGACTAGCGGCAGGCGCGGCGTTGGCGGAAATTTCGGCCCAGACTTGGATCAAGCTCGCGGCCAGCAGCAAAGGAATACGTAGAATTTTCTCACACATCCGCCCCACCTCTGTTCTCCGTGCAGGAACGCTCGCGCCTGCCCGCCCGACCGGCTTTACCATTCCGCCCGGAAAACGGGGCCATCATACGTCTTCTTGAGGCCCGCCGTCAACGCAGGGCCACAACCTCATCTCGCTGGATGTTGATTTCGAGCCTTTATCCGCTCGTTTCTAAAATCACAAACATATTGCTCGTCGAACGTGAAAAAGGAAGCGCCAAAGAGAAAGGCGACAACCCTCGCGTACGCGTGGTGCGGGCACGCGCGAGGCCCCGTCCGCCACATACCCCGGTCAAAACGAGTATTGAACCCTGTTTGATGATCGCTCAGCGTGGCGAAAATCTGGCGACCATCGACCTTGAAAGTCTCGACGGGCTCGAATAACCATGCTTTTTAGGCATAGGCTAAGGGGTTTCTGCCCTCGCCGACCCGCGCGAACTCGGCTTATAGAAGAGTGTCCGGGCGGTTCGCTACGTGTTCAAGCCGAGTTCGGTTTGCCATGGGGTGAAACGAGGGCACAACCGTGACCAAGAACAAACAGGCGTGAAAGGCTCATTAAGCCAAATAAACTAAAAAACCTCAGTAAAACCGGGGTTTTACTGAGGTTTAAAGATGGGGCGAAAAACGGGGCTCGAACCCGCGACCCGCAGAACCACAATCTGCATCAAATGCCTGCTCCTATTGTATTATTTTGAGTTACTGTAGTAATATTGTTGCAATAAACGCAGATTCAATGCTATATTCGCGCCGTTTTAAGGACAGCTAGCGAAAGGCGGCGCATCATGGCAAAGAAAGCGACAGAGGACACCAAACACCTGTTCAAGCGCGGAAACATCTGGTGGATACAGGTCATGCGCAAGGGCGAGCGCATCATCAAATCCACAGGAGAGACCGACATTGCCAAGGCGAGGGACTTCCGCGACGAGGAACTAAACCCCCTGCGGCTGAAGGATGAAAAAAAGCGAGCCGAAGCGGTTTTTGAGAAAGTGCGGACTGCGGATGATAGCCTCAAACAAGCACTTGCCAGAAAAGAAGACGGCATACCCGCAACCACCGTCGCAAACGGCTGGCAAGCGTACCTAGACCAAAGCAACAGACCGGACAGCGGCGAATCAACCTTGCGCCAATATGAATTCCAGTATGAAGCGTTTGCCAAGTGGTTCAGCGACAACCACCCCAAGGCCGACAAGGACGGAAACCCGATTCGTTGCGAGCTTCGGCACGTCACCCAGAACGATGTTGACCGTTACGCCGCGCAACTGATAAGGAAGGTATCTCCTTCCACCTTCAACCGCCATATCGTTCTGTTGGCCTTGGTGTGGCGCGTTCTGGGCAAGTTGGCAAGGCTAGAAGGCAACCCTTGGAAGGGAATCGAGCGCAAGCGTTTCGCCGTCCATTCGCGCCGTGAGCTAACCATTGAAGAGCTAGGCAACGTGTTTAACAAGGCCCAGGGCGAAATGCGGTTGCTGCTGGCGCTGGGCACTTTCTGCGGCTTGCGACTGGGGGACGCGGCTTGCTTGGAGTGGTCAAACGTGGACTTGGCGAAGGGTATCATAACGCTGATCCCCATGAAGACCGCGCGGCGGTTACAGAAGCGTATCACCCTACCCATTCACCGTACCTTGCAAGCCATGCTCGAAGCTATCCCGAAGAGCAAGCGGCACGGCCACGTTGTCCCCTCGCTGGCGGAACGGTATCGCGCTTACGACGGCGCGCTCGCGAAGGACGTTGCGGCGCTGTTCCTATCGGTGAATATCAAGACCGGAGCGAACGCCATGACCAAGGCCGAAAAAGACGCTCAGAAGAAAGCCGCAAAGCACGCTAAGGCCGAGGGCAAAGAGTTGCCGAAGCCCAAGCCGACCGGGCAGCGGGCGAGCGCTGACTGCGGTTTTCACAGCTTGCGGCACACCTTCGTTTCCCTTTGCGCGGCTGGGGGTGTCAGTCAATCCGTGGTTCAGTCCCTAGTTGGCCACGGTTCGCCAGCCATGACCCAGCATTACACCCACATCGCCATTGAGACAGCGCAGAACGCGGTTGCCTTGCTTCCCGACGTAACCCACAAGGACACACGGGAGGACGCCGAGACCGCGACACGCGCGAAACTGGACTCCCTTCTTGCAGCGTTGGACACGCTTTCCGACGAAGGGCTTGCAGAGGTGGCGAAGAAAGCACAAAAGATCGCCGACAGGCGGCGCAACGCATAGGGCTTCCCGACGCGGAATCCGCATATGTGGAAACCAAGGGTGCGTTGACACGCTGAAACAAACAGGCGGCGAGTATCACCCCGTCGCCCGTTTGTTCGCGCGTCAGCATTGAGCGGTGAGCCTACGGCGCCGCAGCGGCATTGTTGACAGTGGTGCTGGTGTGGTTGGCGAGACCGCCGCCGCCGAGGGCGTAGCCGAAGAAGGCCCACGGGCCGAGGGTCTTGACGGTGTCCCACGCGCCTTCCCAGAAGGTAGGCTCGCGGGGGATGATGTTCTTCGGGGGCACCGGCGTGTTCATCGTGAAGGTGCTGAAGTTCTCGAAGGTCACCTTGCCGTTGCCGTTGGAGCTGGTGACGGTCCAGAGTTCCGCGACGTTGGCGGAGTTGTAGTAGCTGTCGGCGATCTTGCCGGCGGCGGCGATCTTCTTCTCGCTTAAACCCGCACAGCCGGACGCGCAGAGCATGAGGGCGCAGAGCAGAACGCAGCCCGCGCCTTTCAGAAGCGGCTCGACGTACGTCGCGACCACCCCCTTCTCCGCAAGCGCCGCCTGAGTGTCCTTCGAGCTCGCCCCGACGGCCCAGGCAGCGAGCAGGCTCTCCCGCGCCTTGATCACAGACACGCGCGCCTGCTCCAGCTCGGCCGGCGTGAGCTGCTTGTCGGCGAGAATGTCGCTGAACAACGCCGCGATCTCAGACAGATGCGTGGCCGTGCAGCGTGCCTTGTCGATGTTCCCCGAATCGATCCTGTCGATCCAGTTGTTCAGGAGCGCTGCCAAGATGCGCTCCACCGGCAACGCGCTGAAAAGCGCGAGCCCCAGTTTCAGCAATACAGACGTGAGCATGACACCCTCCTCTTTCCTTTAATCCCGGACGCCCGCACCTGCGGGGCCGGAAATCCAATTCAAGCCTTCGACAGCACCTTGACCAAAACCACACAGGCCGACACGGCCCCCGCGATCGCAGTGCCCATGACGACCGACACCACCCACAGCAAAGCACGGATCACCAGATCGTGCCGCTCCAGCCGCGTCTGGATCGACGGGCTGCCGTTGTCCACGAAAAGTCGCCGCTCGATGCTCTCCAGCTTTTCGAGCACCGCCGCGCTCTGCGTGGCGCAATGATCTTTTGTCACGTATTCGCTCATCACACCACCCCTCCCGCCGGCGGCGGCGCATAGTTGATGCCGCCAGAACCGCCGTATTCCGGCACATACAGCAGATGCCCCGCCGGGCTGCCCCCGGGCACACTGCCGACCGTCGAACCTGGAGCGTACAGCGGCGTGCCGGTCGAACCGACGGCGGTCCCGCCCGCCTGCAGGTCCTGGTACAGCCGCCGCAGGTAGATCTCCGAATCCTGCCACCCGGTGCGGTAAGGCTCCGGATCCACACCCATCTCCTGCGCCAGCGTGTACCAGACCACGTTGGCCACATGCCGCAGTGACGACACAGGAACGCTGTCAGCGTTTTGCTTACCGGTAGGGTCAGCGTCGGCCGCGACCGCCTTGCGGAAGTCAGAGACGACGCCCGACACGACCAGCCCGAGCCGCTCCGCCCGCACCTCCGCCGTCAGCCAGGCGGCGTACGCCGTCGCGAGAGAAGGCGGCAGCGTCGCCGCCGCCGCCCCCGCGTCATATACGACCCAATCGGCCATACCCTCTCCCTGTTACCCCTGCGGGGCCGCGGCGCTGACGTTCAGCCTTCTCACCGCCGCCGAGTTCGTGACGCGCACGTCCTCGCTCCAGTCGAACTTCGCGACCTCGACGCGGCCGTCGTCGCGCATGTAGCTGGAAGGCACCATGTACTTGCCCATGAGCCGGAACGACTTCATGAACGACGGGTCGCGCCGCGTCGGGTTCGGGCGGCGGGCGAACACCAGCACCGTGGTGTCGAGAAGGAACTTCACGTCCTCCGCCACGCCGGGCGCGGCGTTGTCGAACACCATGTAGCTCGTGCGGACCTGCGGGGTGCCCACGAAGAGCTGGCCCGCGTTGTCCTCGGTCGGCACCGCGAGGTTGCCGCCCTTGCCGCCGTTGCCGATCACGAACCGGCCGCGCACCTTGTCCTGGTTCTTGAACAGGCACCACGCCGACGCGCCGAACAGCACCCCGACGCCCATCAGCGACCCGTACTTCGCCGCCTTGATGACGTCCAGGATCGCCGCGTCGACGTCCGCCACCGGGTCGGCCGACGCTCCCCACACCTTGGCCGTGCCCGCGCCGGCCGCGTTCATGGCCGCGTCGATCACGCTCTTCTCGTGGGACAGCGCGGCGACCTCGGCCACCGCCACCGCGCCCTCGCGCAGCGCGTTCTCCAGATCCTCGCTCTCCAGCTTCTCCAGGTTGTCCACCGGATAGTCCAGAGCGTGGGGCTCGCAGTTGAAGGTCTCGTCGCTCACCTCGAAGCGCAGCTCCGT